>Ga0208315_1000559_pt1 | contig 25673 bp, 24 predicted proteins | sample MalvireepMed_215_FD_184239 | JGI IMG/M metagenome (GOLD analysis project Ga0208315, IMG submission 184239) | Marine viral communities from the Global Malaspina Expedition - Malaspina viral metaG DeepMed_215 (SPAdes) (version 2) | ecosystem: Environmental > Aquatic > Marine > Oceanic | place... | reverse complement strand
ATTTCCCTTAATGAAGACTGAAAACGGGACAGACTCCAGCGTGCTGGATGCTATCGTGTCAAACCAGGTATCAAATTTCTCATAGTAGTAGCACCAGGTACCGCGTGTCTGTGTTCCGTCGTTGTGCGTCCGATTGTCGTGATTGTCTGGGCAGTCTGGCAAGGTATTGGTAGTGAGAGTTAATGCCATGTCTGCGAATGCTATGAGTGTCTTTCGTGTTACTGTCATTTCTGCCCCCCGCTGATTATGTGTGTTGTTACACTGATCTCATTTACAGTAACATCATGTCATTATGCTTGTCAATAGTTATTGGACCGAATTTATAGCAATATTTAGTGAGAAATGGGAGATATCAGAGTGAGATTGGTTTGGGAGGGATGGATTATTCTTCCATATCAAGAGTCACATTTATAAATACAAAGAATTGAAGAGTAAGAGTAAGAATAAGAGTAAGAGTAAGAATAAGAGTAAGAGTAAGAATAAGATAAAGAAGTTAACTTTAAGATTATAAAGTATTATTCTCAGGATCACAGAATTCCCTCTATTGGGAATTATGTGATCCTGGGAGAATATAAGACTCTATCTCTCTATCTCTCTATCTCTCTATCTCTCTATCTGTACGTCGAAGAAGATTTAAATCTAGCTCTGCTAGTGTTTCCGCTGGCCTGTGTGACATGGTACGGCTGGTAGTAGGTATGGTACGCGCTCCCCTCCTAAGAGGGGAAGGGAGTCCCCTCCTAAGAGGTGAGGGGAGTCCCCTCCCAAGAGGGGAAGGGAATCCCCTCCCCAAGAGGGGGGATGCCTTGGGAGTCTCTATGCAAGAGTATGGGTATCAATGACAGAAATTTTACTCTAAAGGCCCTTTTCTTCTTGATATGCACCTACACGTTATTTAAGAATTCTGTCACATAAATATCACGGGTATCACATGGGAGTGAATTAACAGGGGCGGGAGAGGTGTCACACGTACTGTCACGGACATCACAGGTGATATTTCTGGGGTTTTTAGAAAGTCGATTCCACGATTCTAACCTAGTATATGGAATCGAGAATCAACATTTCACGCATTGTCAGAAACTGCGTGGGGATTATATGTTATTGAAGGGGATCAAGGGGATCAAGGGGATCAAGATATGGGATATGGTGCTGTAAATCACCGTGTTAGCCGTGCAACTTGCAGGCGAAGCCGAAACTGCCGTGCAAAGTTATGTGTAAAACATTGGTACATAAATTGACATTTTTGGGTGATTGCGGTACGTTTGGGGTTGCGAATGGTTATTATGGGGGGAGATGTATGGAGATTGCTGGGTATGATAGGTACACTAAGCATAGTGGTACTGGGAGAGTTACTAAGAGATCCAGGGATATTGGTAGGGCTATAGTGTTACAGCCGGATCTTACCTATGAGGCGGTGGGTGGTATGTTTGGGGTGAGTAGGCAGAGGGTAGGACAGATAGCTCGAAGGTTACATATAGCTAGGAAGGATAACGAGGGTAATGGGGAAGACTGAGCGGGAGATAAATACGAGGAAGAAGATGGCTCAGTTCCTCGTGGAGTTTTCTAGTGTTGGGTCGGTACGTAAGTCAGCTATGGCGGTTAACGTGCCGAGGAACACTATATATGGGTGGATCAGGAGTGATACCTACGGGTTTAAGGAATTATATGAGACTGCGAAGCATAGTTTCCGTGAGTATTTACAGGATATAGCTATTGATAGGGTTAAGGTACAGAAGCCTGGGGACAACCCGGTATTGTTAATTACGCTTCTTAACGCGCATTGGCCCGAGAGGTATAGGAAAGATCAGAGCGCTGGTAGTGATGCCGCTAAGGAGATGATGGCGGAGTGGAGGAAGTGGTTGAAGAAGGGGATCAAGGCGTCTAAGGAAGGGAAGAAGAAGAAGGAAACTAGGACGGAGTCAGAGATAGAGAGAGAAGAAGCGGTGGCAGAGGCCCAGAAGATCCTGGCTAGGAGATCTGATGGCAACTCTAACAGCGGAACTACAAGGGGCTAGGCCGCCTAATAGTCCCGCTATCACGCAGTATATATTCTCGCAACTGGACTTCTTACCTACGAAGCTCCAGGCGGATATTCTTAATTGCAGAAAACGGTTTGTTCTGGTTGCTGGCGGGGAGCAGGCCGGTAAGAGTATGGTGGCGTCTAAGTATCTGGTGTCGAGATTCCTGGAGACGGAAGGAAAAGGGCTCTATTGGCTGGTAGCTGCGGACTACGAACGCACAAGAGCGGAGTTCGACTACCTGGTAGAGGACTTCTCGGCTCTGGGAATACTGGAAGAGGTCACTAAGAGGGTGGACCCGGGACGTATCGTACTCGCTGACGGTACCAGGATAGAGACTAAATCGGCGAAAGATCCCAGAACACTCGCTATGAGAGCCCCTGACGGGGTGCTTGGATGTGAAGCGTCACAGTTAGATCTTAACTCGTTCTATAGACTCAGAGGTAGAGTAGCGCCTAAACGGGGCTGGCTCTTCCTGTCAGGTACTTTCGAGGGGTCCCTAGGATGGTATCCCCAACTTTTCTCCTCATGGCAGATGCCTACAGAAGATGAGGAGAGTTTCTCGCTACCGAGCTATTCTAACGCTTACCTGTACCCAGGGGGTATTAATGACCCGGAGATACAAAAGCTGCGGACACAAGCCTCGGACGAGTTCTTTATGGAGCGTATACAGGGGATCCCGTCCCCTCCTACAGGTCTCGTGTTCGGAGAGTTCCGCACGGATATACACGTGGACGAAGAAGCCGAATGGGTGCCGGGAGAACAGGTCTACCTCTGGATGGACCCAGGATACGCAGGAGCATACGCCGTAATGGCGGCTCAAGATATTAACGATCAGATATGTGTCTTCGACGAGGTGTACGAGCAGGGACTCACTACGGACGGGATCATAGATATCGTGACCAATAAGCCGTGGTGGAAGGACGTACACTCGGGAACTATCGATATCGCGGGGTATCAGCACCAGGCTATGTCAGCTCCAGCAGAGCTGTGGATGGACAGAACGGGGATATACCTGGACGCCCAGAAGATACGGATAAACGAAGGAACGGAGAGACTTAAAGGTTTCTTAAAGCCTGACCCAGTCACGCACAGACCTAAAGTAACCTTCTCCCCTAAATGCAGGGGGATACTATCGGAGTTCGGCGCAGTCCCCTCCCCTTTCGACGGACAGACCAGGGCTTATAGGTGGAAAACCGACAGGGAAGGGAATATAGTGGGCGATACGCCCGAAGATAAGAACAATCACGCCGTTAAAGCGGTCATATACGGGCTGGTAAGCCGGTTCGGGTACGGATACGTTAACGGTAAGGACTTTATTAAAGTTAAACGCTGGACCACAAACTAACCGGGGCAAATATGGCAAGGCTAAAACCAGAAGATATTATCGATAAGGTGGACGCTCATTACGAATCTACCCACCCGCTACGTAACCGCATGGACGCTGATCATCAGCTCTATAAGCTGGAAGAGTACGACGCGGGAGACGGGTATAAGTCGTATACGTCTAACGAACCTCAGACATACGCGGATAAGATTATCTCGTGGATGACAGGCGCAGACCTGGTAATACGTATCCCTCCTAACGGTAACCCCCGTAACACCAGGGCGGTTAATAACGATAAGGAGAGGTTTATTATAGGGGCGCTTAGATCCGCTAACGATAGGCTCCGAAATAGACTCGTTCCCTCCCTGAAATCCCAACTCGCATGGTATATAGCCGTAAGGGGTTGGTACTCGGGAAGGGCTATGCTTGTTAAGAAAAAGGACGGAACCACCGTCATTGATATAACACCGTGGGATCCTATGCACACGTACTGGGGCGTTGGGGCAGACGGCCTAGCGTGGGCCTGCTACAAGATCAAGAAAACTCGAACTGAGATCGAAAGCCAATACGGTGTGCGTCTCGGCGATGGCAGGGACGATGACGACGGCGTCGCTGTCTATGACTACTATGACAACGAAAGCAACGTCGTTGTTGTCCCTGGGAGGTTTATTAAGAAGAAAACCCCCCACGGCGCGGAACAAGTCCCAGTATTTCTTGGGCCGGTAGGAGCAACTCCCCTGGTGCAGTCTATGGAATGGTCTTCGATAGAAGATACCCTGGAAGACTATGGGGAGTCAGTGTTCAAGTCCACCAGAGCCCTGTACGAGAAACATAACTTCATGATGTCCGTTATGCTAGAGCTGACGGCCCGCTCCAGAAAACAAGGTCTGAAAGTTAGGAGCAGGGACGGCGCTAAAACCCTGGACGAAGACCCGTATCAGGAAGGTACGGAGATATCTCTGGGGCAAGGGGAAGACATCGAACCCCTGGGACTACTCGAAATGGCCAGAGAGTCAGGGGCGTTCATGGGTCTGGTATCGGGAGAGATGCAGAGAGGGTCTGTACCTCACTCGGTATACGGGGAGCTACAGTTCCAACTGTCAGGATTCGCCATCAATACCCTCAGACAAGGGGTAGAGACAGTCCTGATACCTAGGGTCCAGGCCGTAGAGAGCGCGTATACGCAAATATCTAACCTTCTGTGCGACCAGTACCAGACTGGATCGTTCAAAGCAGTGGAACTAAGCGGTCAGGACAATAACAGGATGTACTTCTCGGAGGAGATCACCCCCGAGAGGATACGAGACGGAGGAGACCCCGAGATAAAGGTCGCTCCGAAACTGCCTGAAGACGATATGTCTCGTTACGGTATGGCCCAGATAGCTAGAGAAGGGCCAACTCCTCTGATGCCAGACCTCTGGATCAGAGATAATATCCTGGGTATACAAGACGCTGACCAGATAGAAGACGCAGTGAAAGAACAAATAGCTGAACGTACCCTGCCGGAAGCAGGGATATGGTCCCTGTACCAGGCCGCTATGAAACAGGGCAGAGAAGACCTGGCACAGATGTATTTCGGAGAGCTGGTTTCTATGCTGTTTGCTAAAGCTAGGAAAATGTCGGATACTCTACAAGGCGGCGGTCAGGGAATGCCCCCGGGACCTCCCTCTGCGGGGAACGGTAATGTGCCATCCGATATTGCAGGCCCTCCGCCGCCACCTCCAGGTCCTCCTCCTATGCCTCCGCCTCAGATGATGCCGCCCGCGGCAGCGGGAATTCCGCCCCCTATGCCTACTCCCCCGACAGGGCCGGTAGGACCGCCTGGGCAACCAAGGCCAGGGGCGTTGTCAGAAGGAGAACGGTTACGTAGAATAGGCCTAGTCGGGCCGAGAGGGTAATAATGCCTACTAATAAGCAGGAACAAGATCTTATTAAAGCCTTTGGATCTATGCCACAGGATATTATGACTGGGGCGGTGCCTCCGTTCGTACAGCAACTCATGGGGCAGGGCGCACCAGGAAGGCCTGGTAATATAGACCCCAAGCTGATCGAACTGGCAGAGCTGGCAAAACAGGGGAAACTACCTGATATGCCAGGACCTAAAGGCCCTGATCCCGAATACCTACAGGCCATGAAGGCAGGAGCGCCTCCGCCAGTAGCGGCTATGATGGCGTCGGAATCCGCTAATCGAAAGATCAACTCGGATTTGGAGGGCATGGTTAGGGTAGAACAATCCAGCAGAAAGAACAGGGCTAAACAAGCGGCTCGGGCTTTTATGGAAGCGTTTCCAGAAGCTATTTTTACTAGGGAATAAAAAGATATGGCATTATTAGCTCCGAAAGATCGCATCCAGAAGGCTGCTCAAGAATATGCAGCGCGTCATGGTGTGAATATGCACGAATTTTGGGATGCCTTTGATGAGAAGGCAAAACTAGATAAGGATAGGTATTACCCAGATGATATAGAGGGGGATCCGATACGCAAGATACCTTTGACTCGGGACAACTTTCAGGGCGTAACACCACCTCCTCCTCCTCCTTCTGCTCCTTTTGATATTCCTCCTTACCCTTTAGCTCCACCTAACCAGGTCGAGATACCTGCACGTTTATTGCGAAGTGGTTTCCGTCAATTTGCATCTGGCATAGACACAGGTTACCAAACGACAGATCCGGCAACGCTGTTGGGTATGGATCCAACAGAAGTAGGGCCTGTGTTGGGCGGGGATCCTATAGTTGGAGATCTTAGTAGTACCTTTACCGACGACATTCTTAGTCCTACTATTGTTAAACCTACGTCCTATTATCCTCCTCCAACTGATATGGAACGAAAAGAAGCCATAGAACAGAGCAGACTAGATCTTCTATATAAGAAGTTCAAAGATGCTGCAAAGGAGGGAGAGGAGGGCGGCCCCTATGACGCTGATAGAGATTATTTTGATAAATCAGTGGAACCGACTTATGATAGGGATCACTTCAAAGCCGAGATACTTTCTATTATATATAAGGACTACGATCTTATTGGCTCTACATACGTACATAAACTTACCAAGAGGCAGCCTTCACCGGATCTATTTGCTAGTATGAAAACCAGGGTACTAAAGGCATATAATGAGTTTTTAGCGAGATATCAGGAGGAATTCCAACTCTCTCCTCCTCATTATCTTATGCTCAATGATGATGAGCTGGATATACCACCACCACCACCACCACCATCAGCCACAGCAGCCGCACCATCAGCCACAGCAGCCGCACCATCAGCCACAGCAGCCGCACCATCAGCCGCAGCAGCGGGTGCCGATATAGATCCGGTGACCGATGCCGATATAGATCCGGTGACCGATGCCGCAGCAGCAAAAGATAAACTTAAAGTAGGCCCCTCCACAACTAAAGAAAAAGACCCACGTAAATTAGTATTAGACGCATACAACCTTGCATTATTGCCACAACAGGCTAAAACAATATACGAAGTAGGAGTTGATAGCCCTAAGTTTGCATTCAATGCCCTAGCTAACCGTTACATGGGTAGGGCCGCAGAGACCCCTGCTATGCAGAATAATATTAACTATTGGTATCCTATTAGACGTGGAGAGTGGTATTTAGCTAGTCTTGACCTACGAAAACCAGAGCATAATTACGCGGGTATGAGTCAAGAAGAACGAGATAAACACGGTTGGGCAGGCTGGAATATGACAGGGTATGGTATTACAGACAAAGCCGGAAAAGCTGCTTTCTATAATAAGGATGTTCAAGAGGATAGTTGGAATCTCCTAGTTAAGTTAGGATTTATGACAGAACCACCCTCCGCCACACTCCAAGCTGGACTCCATGAATACAATTTATCAGACCGTGCGATATGGCAGAGCATACATTACGGTAGCGATATTGATAAGCAAAACCAGATAGATGCCGCGAGAGTTAGGGGCGGTATCACAGGCCGAGGAGAACACGGTAAACGTAGAGAAATAGGTTTTATGCACTTCGTTAACCAGTGGAAATATGATCAACAGTTTGTATCCCCAGAGGAGAAAATAGGACTTGCTGCGTATCTTAGTGAGAAGGTAGGTGGCCCCTGGGCCGTTACAAGACAACCAACGCCCCCGGACTATGTAACCCCTAGTACGTACCAGACGCAACCACAGGACACACTTCTTGGTCAGGATCCGACAGAACCTTGGGGGGTAGACAATCCAAAAATCATCTCAATGAATCCAACGTGGGGTACGGATAGTTCTGATTATATACGTAGAAGTCAAAGAGGCGACCCACTTGGCCTTAACGGGGAATTTAGTTAAAGTGTAGTAAGAAAAAGTTTAATTCGGATTGAGCTAGTGGTAAAGGAGAATTCTAATGGCTATAGGTGATCCAGGAACTTATGGATGGGATCCATTTACAGCGACTTGGGGATTTGGTGGAGCCAATGTCGCCCCGACTTATGGAGGGGGATTTGCTTCAGATGTAGGGGGGGCAATTATACCTTACGATCCTGTTGAAATAGCGGGTCAGTTAGCCTCTAGAAGTGTAGAGGAACAGTATGCCAGAGCCGCTAGAGCCGCTATGCCTCGTTATGAGAGTAATCCGTATGAAAGCGCTCTTTTAAGTAGGATGCGAGGTCCTCTTATGGGTCAGTACGCGATGGCCCTACCGTCAGGTTTTCCAGAGCTAGGTCAATACGGTACAGAAAGCTATGCCGAGGCTCCTAGCTTTCGTCAGTGGCTTATGTCCGGCGGGCAAGGAGCAGCCGGAACCCCCGCAGGTGGTCCAATGTTCGGAAGATCAGCTAGGATGCGTGTGGCACCAGAAGGTTGGGCAGAAATGATAGGAGCTGCTAGAGACCCAGGAAGAGAAGCGACTTCTGATGCCGCATACGAACGGTGGCGTGGAACGGGGCCACTAGCTCCTGATATGGACCAAGTGGAGGATCTTATTTCACTAGCGACGTATGATCCTTATGCGGGTTCTGTTGCTGGACGTATGCGTGGGTTGGGTAGAGAACGCGCAGAACAAAGATTTTATTCAGAGAACCCCTTTGCGACCAAAGTTGACTGGCTAGGATATCTTACTGAAGCAGGAAGAGGATTAGCTGCTAAAGAATTTGTAGTATAAGTAGTATAGGGCGAACATAATAAGGTGACATATGCCTGAAGATTACAATTTTTGGCAACAAGACGTTCTGCCGTATGAGCCTAGATCGGCATACTATAGCGCGGAACCATTCGGTGCGGGAACCTCTGCTGCATCCCCATTCGGGGGAGGATATTCTCCGGCATCTCAACAATACTGGTCAGGTCAGTACGGGAACGTGATGAACCAGTATATGGGAGAGTTGGGTAGATCTTTCCGTGCAGGAGAGGAACCAACGATGTCCTTCGTTGATTATTTAGACCAGTACCCTTGGACTGAGAGGTACACGTCAATGAGTCCACGTCTCAGACCAGGAGGTACAACGTCTAGGTTCGCGCCGTCCGTGAGGCGGTTCTACTAATGCCTAACGGTATGGAAACTAAACTTAGAGAATGGCGTAGATATCAGACTAAATATCCTAATCTAAGAAGTATATCAAATCCATATAACGCAAAGGGCGACTTAACTTTAGAAGCCAAGGTGGCATGGGACAATAAAACAGAAGCCGTGCCTGCGGCTCCTGCTCCTACACCTGCCCCTGTTCCTACGGCACAGACCACGCCTATCCCTGTAAGTCCCGACCAGGATCCTGATCAAAGAAGTTGGTTAGGTATGGGTTTGCCTTCTCCAGTTTGGAAGGCTTGGGATTTCTTTGTGCCGACACGGGAGGCACGGGAAGGTCGAGCCCCATTACCTTTTGAGAAGTATTTACTGGGTAGGGATACGCCGTGGGAACCACGTCTATCAACTCAGTTCTACGCACAGGCGCTTCCTAAATGGGCAGGAGTAGAAGCTGCTAGTGGTGTTGCTTCTCTTTTAGAACAGCCCTGGGCAGGAGGAAGTCCTCCTACCCCGGAGCAGGTAGCTGAGAGGGCGCAACTAGACGCTCAATTACAGAAAGAATCAGGGGAAGGAACATTCCGTGACTATCTGGAGCGTCGGATACAAAAAGGCGAACTTAAAGCTAAAGACCTTAATCCAGTAGTCCGATTTGGAGCAGAGATTCTTCCTACGCTGTTAGCGGATATAGCTGTTACTAAAGGCCGGGGTACCGTAGGGCTAGTAAGTAAATTACGTCCTCCCGTCAAAGTAGGCGGGGTTGAACTTCCTGGGGCTGTTGTACACCAACCAGGAATACCGGCTGCGTTACGGCGCACGGCAGCGACAGCTCTTGAGCCAGTGGCTGCTACAGAGGAATTAGCTACAAAGGCTCTTGGGCCTACCCTCAGAGCGATAACAGGGACTGGACCTCCTGCGGCTCTGAGAGCGTTAGAGGCTGGTATGGCTAGAGAGGCACCAGGAGTAGTACCCTCTGCCGCACGGGCTGCTGGCGTTGCACCTGAAATCCCTATCGATACTGGCTCACAAGTCATGGCCGACTTCCCTACTAGTTTTGATGAGACTGTGAAAATCGCGATACATCCAGATAATTGGAGGAAGATTGCTAATCTTCCTATACTGCGTACTTTCCAAGGTAAATTCAATCCTAGCGCGGTAGCTAATGATCCTATAGCTCAGGCTGCTGTGGCTAGGAGTAGATTGCGGGACGACGCTAATACGTTGGTAGTCAGGACTATGGCTCGTCTTAACGAGCTTGGAGAACAGAGTCAGATTTTCGGAAACCTTGATGAGAAAGGTCTAATAGCAGACGGTCCTCTTAAAAGTCTTTCTGTTAATGATATACGTAGCAACCCAAAGAAGTTTAAAGGGCTAATTATTGAGGCGGAGAAAGGATCGAAACAGCCTATTAACGAATGGATTTCTATTGCCAATGATGTAGAAAATGCCAAGTTGAATTATTTAAAGAGAAACGGAATTAAGGTACCAGAACTCACGTTTGAGGAGGGTGGTCAGTATGCTGGTAGACGTATATTCGCCAAGGTAAACGACTTAGGCGAGATTGACCGCATAGGCTCTATTGGAGTCGGCCCTAAAAGGGTAGGGGCAAAACTAGGTCAAGAAAAGGCGAGATATTTTAAAACAGAAGCTGAGGGCATTGAGGCGGGATTTAGATATCTCTCTGCTGATGAGGCGTTAAACATAAATGTAAGAGGTGCCTATAACAGAGTGATTGATAAGCGATATGCCGACTGGCTGCTTGACGGTAACATAGACTATCGAACCCTAGCCGCTCCAGAATGGACCAAGGTAGCACGTATAGAGGCTAATAATCGTATCCGTAGGGCAGAAGCGGCAAAAGACGCCCTTCTTAGGGCAAGGCGAGGCGAGGTATTGCATCCTGGTACTGTGGCGGCTATCGAGAGGATATTCCCACAGATTAAAGGCAAGGTAAGGGAACCTACTAGGCTTCGTATTGAGGATGTTCTGAGAGCTGCCAAGGAACTTAAAGAACCAGAACGTGTTTTTGAGGTACCGCATCCAGGGCAATTTAATAAGGCAATACTAGAGGTAAAAAAAGCGGAAGAGTTACTTGCTCTAGATCCTAAAAACCAAGTGTTACAGTCAGACCTTAAAGAGAAAAATTCGTACTTGAGATTTCTACGGTATCGATGGAAAGTATTTAAGGTGACTGGAAAGCCTCTTACGATTCCGCATAATGTAATTAAGGCACTTCGGAAAGAAGCCAATGAAGACCTAGATGAGTTATTAACAGCGGTTAGGGGTACGTTGGTTAGGAGACCTGGGTTATCGCCACGTTATGAGGGTGGACTTATTGCGGATATTCGCAAAGAAAGCGCAAAGAAGTTACAAGCTGCTCAGGAGGCGGCAGATAAAGCAAAAGTTCCCACGTTTGACGAGGGGGTAGTTACTAGTCCTGCCTTTGCGGGCAAGGCGTTTCCTCAAGAGACACAAAAGAGGCTGATGAGTACCCTGGAACCCAAATTTCATAACGCGATTTCCAAGATAAATAAGGTAAACGCAGTCAGCCGTTACTTCATGTTGGGAGCAGATATAAGCCCGATGCAAATCCAGCTACTTTGGCTGATGGGCCGTGACCCTAAATCTTTCGCGATTGCCGGTAAGGGATTCGTAGAGGCGATGCTTGATACAAAGTTTCATGCTCGATATATGAATAAGCCTGATACCCAAGAAGTCCTAAGAAAGTATCCTGGCTTAAATTTAGTAGGTGGAGGACGGTCAGAAACGACTGAGGCGTTGGGGCCAGGGGGAATATTAGGCCCAGGTATCAAATTTATGCCAAAGGGAGAAGCCGCTTGGAAGACAGCGGCTCTCATGCCGCCAAGAGTTTTTGGTAAGGTAGTAGGCCCAACGGCTCGTCCATTCGCCAGAGGATTTGAAGGGGCTCTTGATGTAGCTGGGGTGGAATTTTTGAAGTCTATTGACCATCTTGGAACTACTGCTGTAAGGCGAGAAGCTATAGCGCAACACGTGAATAAACTTAGGGGTGTGACTTCTAGCGCGCGTCTAGGAGTAAGTGTAGCGACAGCGCAAGAAGAAACCCTTGCGCTTCTTGCTCCCCGGTACATGAGAGGAATCGCGGCATTACTATTCGATCTCTTTAACGGCGGATTGTCTGGTCAACTGGCACGTGAATCAATGGCCCGTGGCGCTGCCGCCCTATCGGCGCTGTCCGTGGCGATATCATTAGCAAAAGGTGAGAGTATAGAGGAAGCGACTAGTCACCTAACTCCTGTTAAGAAGGTTGGGAATGAATGGAGAACTAATCCTGAGTTTCTAACATGGAAGATAGCGGGACAAAATGTTGGTCCGGGCTCTAAAGTGCGTAGTGTTATATCCCTTTTTGCTAGGACGTCTACTAATCCCGAAGATCTTAAAAGTATAAATTGGGAAAATTTGGAATATATGCGTAATCCTATTATTAGGTTCGCGCGTGGACAAACAAGCCCTGTAATATCGGGTGGATTTGACTTGCTGTCTGGAAAAGATTTTCTAGGTGATCCTACTAGAGACGGATTGTTACAGATGTCGGAGACGGTAGCAGAGAGATTTATGTATATTTGGGCGCAGAGTATGTTCCTTGAAAAGGGGCTTTTTGAAGGAGACGTTAGAGGTGCTTTAGTTAGAGGAGCAACAGAGTTCGCTGGATGGAGAGCGTATCCAACACCTCCTGGTGAACAGAGGCGTGAGATAGGCGCGAAATTAGCACAAGAGGCACAAGAGCCGTCACGGGTTCCTGAGCCTCCAGACGAGAGAGGGGCTTTGGAGAAGGCTTGGAATATAGCATGGCCTTCACCTGGCGCACGAGAAGCTCGTGAGGGACCCGCTCCGCAGGGGACCTATGGTGATATAGCAGTAGCGAAAGGTTATAAAATACCTACCTCGGGTCTCTTCGCTGTCGATCCTGCTGTTCTTAGGGATTCTCCAGAAGAATACTGGCAATATGATCGTGCTACACGCAATCTGATAGAAAAGAACCCCGAGTACGAAGAACTAAAACGTAAGGCGATAGAATCTACTAAAAGATGGAACCCTGCTCTTGGTGAGTATAAAGAGAAAGAACTAGAGCGTACAAATACTCTACGTGAGCAGTTGGAGGGAATAGCTAAAGAATCCAGAGATAAAGATTCTCGGCGTCCGATGGCATGGTATAAAACGCGAGTTAAACTAATCTTGCACGTTTATTACCACGACAGGGAAAAGGCCAGGGAAGAGGCTAAGAAGAAAGGCATCCTTGGTAAGGATAGGGACCCGGACGGGCCGTTCCAGCAGGCTGAAGATATTTATTACCGACTACTATTTACCGATGACAAAGATTTATTAACAAAGATTTTCGGGGGAGGTAAATACGCTCTTATTGAAAATCCTAATACTGGAGAGTTTAACTGGGACGAGAGAGAGGAGAGGTTAAACTATCTCATAACTACCTACGGTGAGAATTTTGTTAGGGATATGAAAGAGGCGTCTTTGGCAAATCTACCTCCAGTTGAAGTTAAACGGCGAAAAGATATTGATTTTATAGAAAGTACAGGATACTGGGATGCAGAAAAGATACTTGCAAAACATTATGGCGTTGAAGAGGCGCATAAAGAGTATGTCCGCCTAAAGAGAAAGAACGTTCCTAAATCCGAGGAGTTTCTAAAGAATCAAGCTCCAGCAGGGTTGAGATTAGCAGTTAAATATACACGTAGAACTAGGTTACAAATGAGAAAAAATAATTCTAGATTAGATGAGATACTTCTATATAATGGGTACGCTAAAACTCCTGCCTTAGAGCAGTGATAGGGGCTAGATAGTGGTGAAGTTCTTGACAACCACTATATATAGTATGTAGCCTTGGGGACTTAGGAGGGATATACACTTATGGTAACTGAAAACTTAGACCAAGCACCGGCAACAGATAGTCCTGCTACTACAGAGGACACACAACCTGTCGCTGAAACTACGCAGGATAATCTCACTGAGGTTCCTAACGCGGAGACAGATACTACTCCTACTGAGGAGCAGCCATCTGGGAATCAACCTCTTACATCTGGAGTTCCGCCTCCTGCGCCTACGGCGCCCCCAGATCAGGCCCCTGCACAGGCACCGCCCGCGTATACTCCTCAGCAGATAACTAAGATGCAGCAGGACGCTGCTCAGTACGCTCAGGTACAACAGCAGGCGGCGTTACAAAACCAAGCGGATTCGTATAAGCAGCAGTTAGAGGCTAGCGGGTACTTACCCGAGCAAGCCGAACAGGCTGCTAATGTCTATATGCAGAGTCAGAAGCAACATCAGGACTTGATGCAGCAGGCCGAGCAGTATGGACAACACCTTCAGGGTCAGATGGCGGCGGCAGTACATTTAGCCAAGAAGTTTAATTTGGATATGGACGATTTATCGACTCTGAGGACTTACAATGATCCTCAATCAATGGAAGGCGCAGCTAAGAAGCTGGCCGAGGATAGGAAACGGGACTCAGAGCTTGCATCATTCAAGCAGGCAAGGGTTCCGTCTCAGGCACTTGATAACAGTCAGGGCAGCCCGGAGGTGGCTGCTGATGAGGGTGGCTGGCTGGATAGGTACAATGCTGGAGATAGATCGTCGAGCGCACAAGCTGCGGCGAGAAAAGCGGCGGGTTTATCATAATCTAGTCAGGAGGACTCATAATGGCTCAGGCAGCGACTACGGGCAATCTGGAAAATGCCCAGAAGATTATTCTTGCGGCGAGTAGATATACAGAGGAGCATAACGCTCCTGCTATGGCGCTGATAGAGAGTTTTAACCTTCCTAAAGGAAGTAAGCAGGTTACGGTACCAAAGGTCGGACAGATGACTATATCTGACCTGACCGATGGACAGGATATCGTTGACGAGGAAGATATCGGGATGACCACGGTTGACCTTACGGCTGCGGAAGTCGGGGCCAAGGTCATTCTGACCGACAAGTTGGTCAGACAAGCTGCTGACAATGTATTCTCTATAGTCGGCAGGCAACTTGGTGACGGTATGGCTCGTAAGAAAGATACCGATGTACACGCGCTGTACTCTGGTCTTAACGGCGGTGATACTCTTGGTGCAGCCGGTACTACACTCAAACTTGCTAACGTAGCAGCGGCAATTGCTTATGCTAAGGCTAACAAGTTCGGAACTCAGCTTTATATTCTCCAACATCCTAACGCAGTATTTGACATTGCCAATACGGCAGTAACTGCGTCTCAAACATATCCTGTTCCCAAGGGATGGAGTGAGGATCTACTCGGTGAGTTCTTCAGTGGACTCAGACCTCTTAACGGCGTACCAATATTTGAGGACGGCAATCTGTCTGTAGATAGTAGTGATGATGCGATTGGCGTAATCGCCGATAAATCAGCACTCGCGGTTCTCAAGTCGGTCGAGACTAATACAGAACGTCAACGTGATGCGTCTCTTAGGGCTACGGAAGTAGTAATGACTGCCGACTACGGAGTATTTGAGCTTGATGATAGCCGTGGCGCAGCAATGACCTACGACGCTGCTGCACCGTCTACAAGTACATAGTGAGGTAGGAATGGTAACCACCACCGAGCGACAGGAACTTAGACGAGAATTGGTCTCACAGGGTTATTCATGGGAATATATAGATACGTGGCAACCCAAGACCACTCTATATCGTCATGCTCCAGGTCGTAACAACGTAGGGGACATAGTATTTCCTATCGGTACGGCTATAAAAGGAGTACCGGGCAATCCTGACTATGTGACTAAAAAGGCTAAGTTAGGTATGCTGCCGGTAGCCCCTTCGGATAGTTGTGAATGTCGGTGGTGTGTAGAATCTAGGACTTCAAACGTAGAGTCGAGTAATCCTAATGCTATGGCAAAGGCTTCCTGTAAGGAATGCGACTACGTAGCGGAACACGTTCGCCTCACAAACGCTACGGCTTCTCTACGAAAGCATGAGCAAGATAAACACTCATAATAGATTTGTGATGGCTGTAAAGATAGACCGAGGCCGTCCCAGATAAAATAAATATCGGACTATCGCAGGACTTAGAACCTGTAAACTAAACCTTAAAGGAGGTTTATTATGTCGTTTCCACAAACGATAATGGGTAAATATGGGTGGGAGAAAGTAACCACTTCTGCCCAGAAACACAAACTAGGTACTCGGATGCAGATTTTTGATAGAGAATTCGTGTATTGCGAAGCAGGTGAAGATATAACGGCAGGTAAATTAGTAATGGGTATTGATGGAACTGCTGCCCATCAGGTTGACCTAGCAGTATCTGCCGCCTCTGCTGGAGCTACTACTGTAACTCTTACGGGGTCTTTAACTATTGCAAAGGATCTATACAAAGATGGATGGCTTATCTTCAACGATGTTGCAGAAGAAGGTCATATGTACAGAGTCAAAGGTAATACTGTGGTATCAAGTGCAACAGGGTGTGTAGTAACACTTGACGAAGAAGACGGGCTTGCAACTGCGATAACAACTTCACAGCAAGTTGGGCTATACGAAAATCCATACACGGAAGTAGAGGCACATGATGCTAATGACGTAGACCATGCTCCTCTAGGTTGGACTTGTGTAGATATTGCAGATACTGATTTCGGATGGCTTTGTGTCAAAGGGTTTACAACAGCTTTAATTGATGGAACTCCTGGCTTAGGTGTTCCTTTAGTAGCATCCAATGGCGTAGATGGGGCAGTAGAAGTCTATGATGAAGATGGTACAGTTAATCTTTCTCCCGTTGGTTACATGGGGCCGATAGCTGGCGTGGCTGGCGAATACGGGCTTATTAAAGCAAACATAGAGTAATGATTTCAGAACTTTGGACTCCACCGGGGGTTACGGATCACTCTGTATCCTCGGTGGGGTACAATGCTGAGACAGGCGGGGGTATTCAGCAACACGTATTCCAGGTACATGACCCCGTCACGGATAAGAGGCACAAGTTCTGTATCCTTGCGGATGGGGATACTTCCCAGGCGCATTTAGAGGATATGGTATCCAATGCGGTAGATAGCTGGTTAAAAGAGGTTCGACAGAAGGATCACAAGCCAGCTCCAACGCCAGAGCAGCGCAAGGAAATAGGAAAGATCCTAGACGATATAAGGAAAAGTAGGATAAGGCGTAAGCAGAGTTCTACAGGAGTCATCCACTTTACTGGATTAGGGGGAGTCAATGGCAAACACAGACGTAACGGTAAATGAACAGGACCTTTCAGAGGTTTTGCGAGGTAAGGTTAACGAGACGGTGACCTTGCAGGTACAGGTTGCCGCATTAACCCGTACAGTCACAGAAAAAGCCAATCAGATTGAGGAACTTGAAAGTAAGCTCGCCAACCTAAACGGTAAGGAGGCATCAAATGCCAAGGGTGGGGAAGAAAAAGTTCCCGTACACAACCAAGGGTAAGAAGGCCGCTAAGGCCTATGGTAAGCGGACTAAAAAGAAGGTCCGTAAAGTTAAATATTAAACATCGTGGGGTGCAGGTATGGCAGTTATTCACGGACGAACCCGCGCCCAGCTTCGTCAAAGCATTGGGTATAATTTAGGTGCGGTATATGTATCGTCGCCTAGTGGTAACGGCGCAAGTGACGGGTCAACCATTGTAGATAACACGCTTATCGGTGCAGATGACAACCATAACGGTAGGTGGGTTGTTTTCGTTGACGATTCTGCCAGTACCGTAGAAACTACTCGGGCATCTGATTACACATCTAGTTCTACGACGCTTACAGTGTCGCCTGTTCTAAGTGCTGCTGCGGCTTCGACTACTTCAGACTCATATGAACTATGGGATGACGAGTATAATCCCACAGTACTAAACGACTTCATTAACCAGGCTATCCTTGAAGCTACAGGTAGGGCTTGGGATCCTATAGAGAATCTCTCTTTTCATACAGACGGTCATCAGCAGAGATTCGATGTTCCGTCTGGTATATCCATGATTCAAGATATCTACTATCGCAACAGCGTGGACTTTACACGTCTCCATGCGTGTGCCGAGGCGTTTGACGAGACGGTTGATAGTGATATAACGGTATCTCTTGATACGAAGGATAAAAAGCAGGGAACTCAGAGCTGTAAATTCGTAATAGCTGCCGGGGCATCTGCCGGGGATATTGCTACTGACTCAATTTCTAGTAAGAATATCAGCGGATACGACTATATAGAAATGTGGGTAAAGAGTACGGTAGCTACTAGCGCGGGTAATCTTAAACTCTTACTAGACAATACTGCGTCATGTGCTAGTCCTATAGAAACACTCAATGTTCCTGCTCTCTCGGCAGACACATGGACTTTTGTACGAATGGCACTTTCCAATCCTGAGACCGACACTGCTATTATTTCAGTGGGACTTGAGTACGATTCGGATCTTGGGGCCTGTACCATATGGCTGGACGATATCAGTGCGGTAAAGAACGACACCGCAGAGTGGGTCAAAATACCTCGTAACCTCTGGAAGATCGATAAAGAGGCCAAGGATGTGGTATTAGATAGCTACGCTCACGGGGTAGCCCGGTATAATCTACTCAAGATAGTGGGTGGTGATAAGCCTGCCCTACTAACCTCAGACTCCGACACCTCCGAGATCAACGAGGAGTATCTAATAGCTGCTGCCACAGCAAGGGCCTTCGCGGCTACTTCTGGTGGTAGCGGCACAGATCCTGACCAACGCCGCTCTCAGGCAGGTTTCTGGTTCGGTATGGCTAATCGTGCCAAGAGGTCGCTACCACTTCTAACTAATGTACGGCTGGTTGAATAATGGTCGCAAAGGTAGAGAGCCCAAACGAGATAAGTCTCAATGGGGTTTATTACCCTATAATGAGGCCTGTGCAGAGTGTCTTAGCCTCTATATATCCTTCTAAGGTTGTTATAGGGGATACCAGCAAAGATTCTCAAGCTCGTACTTCTATAGTTGCCTGGTCAGACTGGCGTGGGGGTATCGGTATAGACCGTATGGAGTCAGGTGGGGACGTTAACCGTGCCTGGTGGTCTGACTGCCAGCTACGTTACAAGAACCATCTCGTACTTGGTAACCTAGCCAATAAGACAGATACTGTCGCGCATGGTCTTGCTACGGCTGGTTCGGGTACCGGCATAGCGACTATTAACGAGCATAATGACAAGATATACGCGGTATGGAACGATGCGGTAGGCAATAATTCAAAGATATATGTGTACAGCAATGCGTCCGACGTATGGTATGACGGCAGGACTGCGGGTGACGAGAATGTTATCGGGGCTCACGCCAGTGATACTGGGCTTGAGGGAATAGAGATACAAGTCACTGACTCGCTGAATTACACGGACAGTTCTAATGTTAGCTGGCTGATATTGGCGCACTATGATTCTTCAGGTAGCACATGGTCTTTTGCTAGATATCCTAGTTATGACGGCACTAATAATGGGGTATGGGATAAACCCGATACTGCCAAGGCTACTAAGTATTTAGAAAGTTGGGATAATAGGTTATGGGGAATATCTAACGAGGGGCAGTTATGGTATGCGCTCACTGTATCGGATGATGACGGTACTGCTGTAGACGATGCCCGATTGCCTTTACCTGCTGGGTACTGCACCGGCTTATTCGTAGCCCGTGACGCAGGAGGAGAACCTATCCTCTATGCGTCTACCAAAAAGGGCCTGTGGGCGCACGATGCGGCTAATGCCAGGTTTGTTAAGACAGAGGTAGAGTTCCCGTTCCATCCCCATGCGGGCAAAGGAGCGGATAGATGGAGAGACTCTATATATTTCCCTTCTGGGTTGGGGTTGTATCGGTACGTTAACGGGACTAATGCCGCGGTTTTATCCGTCGTTGGTCCTGACAGGGATGACGGGCTTCCCGAGTCCAACAGAGGCACCATCATGCTGACCGAGGGTACTCATAACGAGCTGCTCGTGGGCGTGGATGCTACCACTTCTCCGACCATAACAGACTCCGACAGTGTACCGTTCCAGTGGAGCCCTACACACGGTGGGCGTGGCTCCCCGGTAATAAATGAGGGGACTGGTTCTAGTAGCATCCTTGGGTACAACGAGCTTGGATGGGAAGCTAAGTGGGTAGCAGATAAGGAAGGCAGAAGAATCGACGCTATGCACGTATCGAACGCCTATTCAGATGTGAATGAGAACTATCGTCTTTGGTTCGGGTTTGATGATCACGTATACTACATGAAACTCCCTGTTGATATCATTAATCCGTCTAGAGTGAGTGAGTTTGAATATGCCGTAAGTGGTACCCATGAGACCCCCTGGTTTAACGCGGGGCAGAGTGAGGTAGATAAACTAGCTCTCAAGCTTAGGGTAGAAGCACAGGATTTATCTACAACAGAGAAGATAACGGTGACCTACGCTACCGACTATTCGGAAAGTTATTCGGTTTTCAGAGATGCGGATGGGAATGATGTCAGTGAGATTACTAGCACTACTCTTGGGGCGACCTCGGGTATAACAACATTCACATTCGGTTCTTCTGCTGGTACTGCCTTCCGTGCCATCAAGTTCAAAGTAGCGTTGATACGTACAAATGTTACGACAACGGCTAACTACAAAAAGAAAACTCCTGATATGGTCTCCTTAACCTTGGAGTGGAGAAAGAAACTACCTGCTAAGTGGGGACACCAAGTACAGGTGGATCTCAATAAAGAGTATAAAAGTAAGAGTTCTAAGGATCTACGTGCGGCACTTCTAGCTGCGGTAGAGAGTACCACGTTAGTAGAGTTCACCTTCCGTGACGATAGCGGAGGTACACGTAATTTCTATGTAGACGTTGCTAGCGCCACGGGCCTGGAATACAGTGGGTACGATGAGCGCGGAGTATCTACTATAAATCTGGTGGAACCATGATTTTCGACGCGGGTACCACAACTATCAGTACGGCAGGTACAGAGCAGCGGATATCTAATACCACTAACAGAGTATTATGGATCAAAGCTAAGGCTCTTGCGGCTAACTCTGGCATTACATATCTAGGGGTCAGTGATGTTACCGCGACCAATGGGTATGAGCTATCCGCTGGGAATGAGATAGAGATAGACTTTAAGGCCGCAGGCGGCACTATCGCATTTTCTACTATATACGTAGACGCGGCTACCAACGGAGATAAAGTCTGTTGGGCCGTGATATTGGATGGGTAGATGCGTAAGGAAAAGCAGTGACTACACAAAGTGGCACGGTGCCAGAAGGATGGCGGGGTAGTGAAGCGGCATATGTGGCATTCGAGGCATTAGTTCGTGCTGGGAAGGAACCTGGAAAGGACTTTAATTACCAGCCTCGTACTCAGGGAAGGCGCTTAGAGAGTAGTATAGAGACAGACTTTACGTTCACTGATCCTCCCGATCTAGCGATGCAGGTACAGGAGTCGTTTTACAGTCATCATAGCGGTATTGAGACACGAGGAATGGATGTGTTATCGAAGGCTCAACTTGCTGGTCAGGGCGTAACGCTGATAATGTTAGAGCATGATAAGTTGGTACAGGACCCGGACTGGGTGATTTCAGAGGCTCTCCAGTACCGTGATCATAGCTGGGAGTAGATTATGGCTATAACTGATATTGATTTAAGCGGGAAGCTATTTCAGGATGACGGAGACCCTGTTAACGGGGCAACCGTTGCGCTTTTGGAAACAGGAACAACTTCACAGGAAACCTCTACCACTACGGATAGCAACGGTGCCTGGTCATTTACAGAGACAAGTCTTGATACTACCTACGATATAAAGATAACGTCAGGCACCAGTGTTAGGTACATACTCTGGTCTGACGAGATCACCACCAAGGGGGTGGATACCGCAAGTCTAAAGGTGCGTGGTGTGGAAGGTGCGGCTGCGCCTATCTACTTCTTTGCGGATCAGGCGGATGATGCGGGTGATGGGTGGAGGATGCAGGCTTCTGCCTCAGACACCCTTGCCATAGGCTCAGATAAGGCTTCTGCGGGTACTATTATTGACTACTTGACTATAACCAACGGTGCGAACGCGGCGGCATCCACTGTAACTGTCGGAGGAATCCTGACGGTTACTACTACATTAGATGTAAACGGAACGGCTGACTTCGATGTAACTGATTTTGATATCGCGTCATCAGGAGATATAGACCTTCTATCTACCTACGACGCTGCCGCTGCTATCTATCTACGAGAGAACGCAGGTACAAGTGGCACGATCAAGATTCATGCTGACCAAGGTACGTCAGTTACCGAGGGTGCCGAGTCTATAAATATACTCTCAGATGCTGGTGGTGTTGGGATTCGGTCTACAGCTAACTTAGCCAAGGCGGTGAATATCACTAGTGACGGCGGCACGACAGGCTCTATTGCCATATTTAATGACCAAGGTACTTCAGTCACAGAAGGAGCCGAGTCTATATCTCTGCTGTCTGACGCGGGTGGGATAGGGATAAGGTCTACTGCCAACCTGGCTAACGCCGTTAACCTGACGGTAGACGGCGGCACTAGTTCTACCATGACCTTGTTCAATGATCAGGGTACAGCGGCCACAGAGGGTGCGTCATCAATACAGCTACTCTCTGACGTAGGCGGGATTAACATAAAGTCTGGGCTTAATGGGGCAAACGCTCTTCTCCTGACGGCTGACGGGGGTACGTCCGAGACTATCGTACTCCACGCAGATCAAGGTACTGGTACGGGCTCTATCGAGCTTCTATCCGATGCTGGAGGCATAGAGCTAGACGCGGGAACGGATATTATTCTAGATGCTGGTGGGGCTGATATATTCCTCAAGGACGATGGGACACTCTTTGGGACACTGAATAACAATAGTGGTGAACTGCTAATCAAATCCAGTTCATCGGGGACTACGGCAGCTACCTTTAGTGGTGCTAACGTAACGTTTGCCGGGACTGTAGACGCTACCACTGACTTTACCGTAGGATCCACGGTTATTACTGATGATTCAATAGTAATGACGCCAAGTTCCAGCGATACCGTGACCATGACCGCCGCCACTAACGGGGCTTTTTCTCTTGTTACGGTAGATGCTGCTGGTACGGATGCGAACATACAGATCACAGCCGATGGGACTTTTGAAGTTGACGGTACTGGCATAACTCTCGACGCCTCCTCAGACATAGTGTTCGACTCTGGGGGCGCTGATTTCCACTTCAATGTTGACGCTACAACTATATGTACGATGACAAAGAATGGCAACTCAGACTTTGTAATCGCGACTGCCGTACAGGACAAGGACCTGATTATCAATGGTAATGACGGCGGGAGTACCATAACCGCCCTTACGCTGGACATGAGCGCGGCTGGGGCCGCCACTTTCAATGATAAGGTGATCGCTACGGAGCTGGATATCTCAGGAAACATGGATATTGACGGTACATCTAATCTAGACGCTGTTGATATAGACGGTAATATGCAGATTGACGGTTCGATTCTGGTGGGGGTAGATGATCAGGGTTACGATCTTAAATTGTACGGAGACACTGCCAGTAGGTACTGGCATTGGGATACCTCGGCTGATGGTGTTGTGCAGAGGGGAACCCTGACGGTTGGGGTTAATGATACCGGGCATGATGTTCAGTTTTTCGGAGCTACGAGCGGGAAGTATCTGCTCTGGGATGAGTCTGAAGATGCTCTAGCGGTCGTTGGAAGTATTGTTGCTGGAGCGGCTACCGCGGAAGCGGGGGTTGCGTTATCCGCCGTTGGAAGCGCCGCTCAGATAAAAGCTGACTCTGGCGGGGCGGATCATGTCTATTTGTATGCTGGGGATAACAGTAGCAATTCCCCTGCGATTGTATGGACTAGTGGAAACCTCAGATTCTGGGGTGGTGCTGACTGTTTCCAAATTGCTACGGACGGCGGTCTCTTCGCACCGAATTTGCTTGCTGCCAGCGCCTCAACTGATGTCAACATAAATGGTAGTAATGAACTGCACAGCGTGACATCCAGTGAATACTACAAGTATGATAAACGGTCATTGGATATTGACACTAACTTGATCTATCAACTACAACCTAGGTCATATCGATTTGGAGAAAAGAAATCTGATGCCCCTGAAAGTTGGCCCAAGTCAGAAGGTGAGACTGATGATTTCGGACTGACGGCAGAGGAGGTTCACAGAGTCTTGCCGGAGCTTGTGAATATGAGGGAAGGCAAACCCTACTCGGTGCGTTACTCTATGTTGTCTGTACTGTTGCTGAACGAAGTCAAAAAACTTAGGGACCAAGTGTTAGTTTAGGAGGATTATATGGCTGACGGAGATGTCGAAATCAAGTTGTCTATCAGAGCCGGCAGCACAAAGACGGTTACCATAGACAAGGCTACCAAGGATAAGGGCATATTATACCTACAGACGTTACCTATGGGCGGCGTAGCGATGTCCGACGCTGAGTGGCTCGTCTACCAGATTAACCAGTTTGCGAGTAAGCTAGTAGGTGAAGCTAACAATAGACTCAAGGTCGAAGCGGCCATCACGCCCAAAACCTTCACGGCTGCTAGCTAGCTGTGTATGGACACCAAAATAGAGAACCTCTCACAGACCGTAGTGACAGGTATCCTGCCAAGGGTCCGAGATCTACGGAGAAGGCAAGACCTACTGTTGAGGTGGCAGATAGCCACCTTTCTAACGTCGCTAATGGCGTTGATTGGGGTGGTAGTGTTGGCGGTAATTCATGGCTGATACTGACATAGATTCTAAGGAAGAATTACTGGCAGCGCAACGCCGTATCTTGGAGTTGGAGGCCAGCAGCAAAACGGTTCTCACAGGGACGCAGTTCCTGGTAATCTGTCTGGTTGGCCCTCTATTCTTAGCGTTCGTGTCTTTGGGGGTTTTAATTGTTTGGAAAACGACTTCAAGGCCAGCGGAGATTGCACCCCACCTTGACATAATTCTCGTAGCCTTCTCAATCTTTGCCCTGCCCGTGACAGGGGCGAGTGCAGCTATAGTGGGAATTATGAGTGATGAAATAAAGTCAAAAATCGGAGGCAAAAATGGAACCTAAAGAAATCAAAACCCCGAAGGTTAAGGTTCGTATGCCAAGACTGTCGTTTCGGTTGCCGAGGTTTTGGCACTTCCGAATCCCTCTACCTGGCGGCGTGTACATGGGTGGCGGCAAGTTAATCATAGGGAGCCTGTCAACCGTGGGTCTGGGATTTCTGGCCTCTCTTTTTTTACTGATAAATACAGGGGAAGCGGCTATCACTTGGCCAATGAGTGGGGCTGCGTATGAGGCTCCATCGATGCTCGGTATGCCTATCGTAGACGAGGAGCAACCTGGGGTAGCCAGCCAGACACTCCAACTTAACCTACCGTCTGGAATACGCCTGGACACGGTCACGTTTAAGAACGTGTCTTTAGGGAAATCAAATCTAACAAATGCGTTTGAGTTACAGGGAACTACGACCGCTTATATAGTGGTGGATGAAATAGAGATCAAGGGCGGTTCGGAATTCCCAACAATGGATTGGGCAAATTCTGAGTTCTATGATCTTATTGCCACGAGTTCTGTTGAGGCAGCAGGACATACCATGAATGTGACCATGTCCACTACTACCGCCCAATTCACTATCGGATCTACTCGTGGGTCAGCCCAGTACCAAGCTGAAGACATGATTGTTGACAGGGTCATAATCAAGGCATCTACTGGGGGTAGTGACATACTGATCCGCAAGTTGATCCTCGACGGAGTAAAGGCTTCTGTGGGTGCGTTTGATGCCGACTATGTGAAGGCAGGGAAGATCACCTTCTCAGACTTGAGGGTAGGTGATGATGGGAATATCAACTCGGCTGACGCTGTATGGAATTCCTCTGTGTCTGTCACAAATCTGACGGACGGCATAGTAGACAAGCCGGTATACATCAGATGAGATTCATCAGGACAGGGATAAGAAAAGAAC
>Ga0208315_1000556_pt1 | contig 25806 bp, 23 predicted proteins | sample MalvireepMed_215_FD_184239 | JGI IMG/M metagenome (GOLD analysis project Ga0208315, IMG submission 184239) | Marine viral communities from the Global Malaspina Expedition - Malaspina viral metaG DeepMed_215 (SPAdes) (version 2) | ecosystem: Environmental > Aquatic > Marine > Oceanic | place... | reverse complement strand
TTGTTTCTCGATGAGCCTCTTTTCGATCTCAGTCGAGGGTGCGCGCGGCATCTATCGCGCGGTCAAGGCCCCGGCCTTCCGCCGCCAGATGGAGCAGGTGGCCCGCGCCTCGGTGCATTCGCTGGAAGGCATGCGCTTTCATCTGGCCTATGCGGGCAGTGGCCGTTTCATCGGGGTGGTGATGAGCCGCGCCCGGTTGAACACCGCCACCATGGCCGATCGCACGCGCGAGCATCTGGAAAAGAATTGGGACGGCAAAGGTATGAACGGCGGGCTGGCCCCGTCCTTGCAAGTGCATTCGGTGACCGAGCAGCGCCTCTGGTCGGGTCTTTCGGCCAGCAACAAGCTGCGTGAGTATCTGCAAGGCTGGGACCCGCTGCACGGACTGGCGCGGCATGATGAAGACAACCTCTTTGCTCAGCTGGAAACGGCGATCGACGAAGAACGCTGAGGGCTCTGCTCGTCCTCAGCTTTGTGACGCGCCCGTTCTGCCGTGAGGTGGGGCGGGCGTTTCGCGTTCTGGCGACCCCCGGCGTGCCACTGGGCGGGACCGATGCTGCGGTACACATGAAAAAGGGCGTCGGAAATCCGACGCCCTCCAAATCGCTAATCCGCAATGCTTACCGCGCGAATTTCTTGTGCTTCAGGCGCTTCGGCTCAAGCGCATCGGCACCCAGACGGCGCTTCTTGTCTTCTTCGTAATCTTCGAAGTTGCCTTCGAACCATTCCACATGCGCTTCACCTTCAAAGGCAAGGATGTGGGTACAGATACGGTCAAGGAAGAAACGGTCGTGCGAGATGACCACGGCGCAGCCTGCGAAATCGACCAGCGCGTCTTCGAGCGCGCGGAGGGTTTCCACGTCCAGATCGTTGGTCGGTTCATCGAGCAGCAGCACGTTGCCGCCCTCTTTAAGCAGACGCGCCATGTGCACGCGGTTGCGTTCACCGCCCGACAGCAGGCCCACTTTCTTCTGCTGGTCGCCGCCCTTGAAGTTGAACGACGAGCAATAGGCGCGTGAGTTCACTTCGGCATCGCCAAGCTTGATCAGTTCTGCCCCGCCGGTGATCGCCTGCCAGACGGTGTCATCGTGGTTCAGGTCATCGCGCGACTGGTCAACATAGGACAGTTCAACCGTGTCGCCGTATTCGATGGTGCCTTCGTCGGGCTTTTCGTGGCCGGTGAGCATCTTGAACAGCGTGGATTTACCCGCGCCGTTGGGGCCGATCACACCAACGATGCCACCCGGCGGCAGCGAGAAGTCGAGCCCGTCGATCAACTGTTTGTCGCCCATGTGTTTCTTCAGGCCCTCGACCTCGATCACCTTGTTGCCAAGGCGCGGGCCGTTGGGGATGACGATCTGGGCGCGGCTGAGTTTCTCGCGCTCGGAGGTTTCGGCCATCTCGTTATAGGCCGCGATCCGCGCTTTGGATTTCGCCTGACGGGCTTTGGCACCCTGACGCATCCACTCAAGTTCGCGCTCAAGCGTCTTTTGCTTGGATTTGTCTTCACGGGCCTCTTGGCTCAGGCGCTTGGCCTTTTGCTCTAGCCAATCGGAGTAGTTGCCCTCGTAAGGGATGCCGCGGCCGCGGTCCAATTCGAGGATCCAGCTGGTGATGTCATCAAGGAAGTAACGGTCGTGGGTGACGGTCAGGATCGTGCCCTTATACTCGATCAGGTGCTGTTGCAGCCACGCGATGGTTTCGGCGTCGAGGTGGTTGGTCGGCTCGTCGAGCAGCAGCATATCGGGCGCTTCGAGCAGCAGTTTGCACAGCGCCACGCGGCGCGCTTCACCGCCCGAGAGGTTTTCGGGCATCGCGTCATCGGGTGGGCAGCGCAGCGCTTCCATCGACACGTCGATCTGGCTGTCGAGATCCCAAAGGTCTTGGGCGTCGATGTCGTCTTGCAGCTTGGCCATTTCTTCAGCGGTCTCGTCGCTGTAGTTCATCGCCAGTTCATTGTAGCGGTCCAAAATCGCCTTTTTCCCGGCCACGCCCTCCATGACGTTCTCGCGCACGGTCTTGGACGGGTCGAGCTTGGGTTCCTGCGGCAGGTAGCCGACTTTCGCGCCCTCGGCGGCCCATGCCTCGCCGGTGAAATCCTTGTCGAGCCCGGCCATGATCTTGAGCAGGGTGGATTTACCCGCGCCGTTGACGCCGACGACACCGATCTTCACGCCGGGCAGGAAGTTCAGGTGGATGTTTTCGAATGTCTTCTTGCCCCCGGGGTAGGTCTTGGAGACGCCGGACATGTGATAGACGTATTGATAGGCAGCCATTTGGAGAATCCTCGAAACGCGATTTGGGGTTTGCAGTGCAATATCGCCCGGACAGGGCAAGATCAAACACTCTATCCATCGCAGGGCCGTGGCCCGCTGATGGCTTGCGCGATGTGCCGCACGCCGCTTGGCCAAGACGGGCGAGGCGGGCTATTGGATGGTTTTACAACGGTTTGGCAGCCGGTCCGTGCAGCTGAAAAGTGAAATCTGGTCGACTTTTCTGCGGTTTTCGCGCTAGGATTCATTCAATCTACGATTGGGCGGCGATTTCCGGCCATCGTGGAGTAGGCAGGCTGCAAGCGGTGCTTTCCCTTCGGGGGGCATCAACTGGCAGTCATAATAACAGGGAAATACTCATGACAAAATCCACCATCGTTGTGGGTCTGGACGGGTCGGAGGCCGGCGCGCGTGCCTTGGCGTTTGCCCAGTCACAGGCCAAACAGATCGGGGATTGTTCGATCACGGTTTGCTTTGTGATCGAATGGTCGCCTTTCACCTTTCAGACCAAGGAAGAGAACGAGCAGCGTCATATGCGGCGCGAGCAAGAGTTGCAGCGCGCCCATGACGTGGTGCTTGATCCGGCGGTGGCCGAGGCCAAAGCTGCGGGTGTCGAGGTTGAGGGCATCGTGCGGCACGGTGATGTGGCCGATATCCTTGAAGGTGTCGCCAAAAAGCGCGGTGCGATCCAGATCGTTGTCGGTCGGGTTGGTGAGCGCGGGCTCAAGCGGCTCTTTGGTGGGGTGACAGGCCGATTGGTCGCAGGCTCCAGCGTGCCGGTCACGATCATTCCCTGAAAGGATAAGCCATGAACAAGTTATTTACCTATGTGATGGCCGTTTTTGCGTCATTGCTGCCGAGCTTTGCCGCCGCGCAAGAGGCTGTCGGCTTCGACGAGCGTATCAACCAGATTTTCGCAGATTACACCGGTTGGTATGTCTCCTTCATCTTTGCCCCGCTGCCGGGCACGAATTTCTCTTGGATCGCGCTGTGGCTGGTCGTGGGGGCGGTGGTCTTTACCGTCTATTTCGGTGCCATTCAGGTTAAAGGCTTCTGGCATTCGATCCAACTCGTGCGTGGTGATTACTCTGATCCAGATGACGCGGGCGAGGTCAGCCACTTTCAGGCGCTTGCAACCGCGCTGTCGGGCACCGTGGGTCTGGGCAACATCGCGGGCGTGGCCGTGGCCGTCAGCATCGGCGGGCCGGGCGCGACCTTTTGGATGGTGGTTGCCGGTCTCTTCGGCATGGCGACCAAATTCACCGAATGTACGCTCGGCGTGAAATACCGCAATGAATTCCCCGACGGCCATGTCTCGGGCGGGCCGATGTATTACATCGTCAAAGGCTTTGCCGAGCGCGGCCTGCCGCTGGGTGGCTTCATGGCGGTGCTGTTTTCGATCTTCACCATTCTGGGCGCGCTTGGCGGGGGCAATATGTTCCAGGCCAACCAAGCCCATGCGCAGCTTGCAGGTGTTTTGGGGGACTATCCGGGCTGGATCACCGGTGTGATCCTTGCCGGTGTGACCTTTGCCGTGATCGCGGGCGGTCTGAAATCCATCGCGCGGGTGACGGAAAAGATCGTGCCCTTCATGGGTGTTTTCTATGTGCTGGTGTCGGTGCTGATCCTCATCATCAACTGGGACATGATCGGCTGGGCCTTTGGCCAGATCTTCATGGGCGCCTTTACCGGTCTGGGCGTTGTCGGCGGCTTTACCGGGGCGTTGATCCAAGGCTTCCGTCGGGCGGCCTTTTCCAACGAAGCGGGCATCGGCTCGGCCGCCATCGCCCACTCCGCGGTGCGTACCAAAGAGCCGGTGACCGAGGGCTACGTCGCGCTGTTGGAGCCGTTCATCGACACGGTGGTGATCTGTACCATGACGGCTTTGGTCATCGTGATCAGCGGCGTGCTCAACCAAGATCCCGAAACCGGGCTCTACATCTGGAACGCCGAGGCGGGCCGGATCGCGACCGAGGGTGAAGTGAGCGGCGTGGCGCTGACCTCGGCTGCCTATGCGCGGGCCTTCTCGTGGTTCCCGGTACTGCTGATGGTTGCGGTGGTGCTCTTTGCCTTCTCGACCATGATCAGCTGGTCTTACTATGGCCTGAAGGCATGGACCTATCTGTTTGGCGAGGGAGCGGTGAAGGAGCTCGTCTTCAAGGTGATCTTCTGCGTCTTCATCGTGATCGGTGCGGCGGCGAGCCTTGGGCCGGTGATCGACTTTAGCGATGCGATGCTCTTCTCCATGGCGATCGTGAACATCATCGCGCTCTATTTCCTGATGCCCATCGTGAAGCGCGAGTTGAACAGCTATGTTGCGCGGCTGCGTTCGGGCGAGATCGTGAAGCACAAGTAAGCGCCTTGCATTGACAAAGGGCAGCAATGCCCCTCCTTTGGCCCCTGATTTCCGATCGGGGGCCATTTTCTTGCGCAATACCATGCCATTCGCCACAAGTGGCCAAGTCATCGGCCTGCTGGGCGGGTCGTTTGACCCCGCGCATGAGGGGCATGCACATATCACCCGCGAGGCGTTGAAACGGTTCGGGCTCGACCGCGTGTGGTGGCTGCTCAGCCCCGGCAATCCACTGAAAGAACACGGGCCAGCCCCCATGGCGCAGCGCAAAGCGCGGGCGCGGGCGGTGATGGATCACCCGCGCGTTGAGATCACCGATATAGAGGCGCAGCTTGGCACCCGCTACACGGCTCAGACGCTGGCGGCGCTGCGGCGGCACTACCCCGGCGTGCGCTTTGTCTGGTTGATGGGGGCCGATAACCTTGCGCAGTTCCACCTGTGGCAAGATTGGCGGCAAATCATGGAGACGGTGCCGGTGGGCGTGCTGGCCCGGCCCGGGCAACGTATCTCGGCCCGGATGAGCCGTGCGGCGGCGCTTTATGCGCCCTACCGGATCGCGGGGCGTAACAGCCAGCTTTTGGGCCATGCCACGGCGCCTGCGTGGTGTTTCGTGAATGTGCCGATGGTCGATGTCTCATCCACCGCGCTGCGCGCTGCCGGGGGCTGGCGCTCAGCGTAGCCGGGCCGAGGTGATGCCAGCGGTGATGATGACGGCAAGCCCCGCCCATGTCAGCGCATCGGGCAGGGTGCTGAACAGGAACAACCCCAGCAGCACCGCCGCGATCAGTTGGAAATAGACCAAAGGTGCCAGTCGTGTGGCGGGCGCGCGGCGATAGGCGTAGAGCAGCAGCAGATTGCCCAACATCGAAAACAGCGCGCTTGCGGTCGCCAGACCGGCCACGGGCAGGGTGGCTTGGGGAAGGTTCATCAGGCCCAAGGGCAGCAGCATCACCGCACTCATTGCCAGTTGGGTAAAGGTCAGCGCGAGGGGTGGGGCGAGATCAGACAGCCAACGCGACATGGTTAGGAAAACCCCGTAGAACAGCCCCGCGGCCACGGCGAACAGCAGCCCCGGCCCGCCGGTGCCGCCGCCCAGCCCTGGACGCACCACCAGCAGCACACCGCAAAAGCCCAGCAGGATCAGCGCGCTGCGCAGCAGGCTGATGCGTTCGCGCAGGAAAATCGCGGCCAAAAGGTAGCTGACCATCGGCCCGATAAAGAAGGCGGCAAAGACATTGGCAATCGCCTCTGTCTGGAGCGCGGTTTGAATGCAGGTGATGCCCAAGGCCAGCGTCGCGGCCCGCAGCCAAAGCCGCCAATCGCGCATCAGCGCCCATGTGCCGCGCGGCAGGAACGGCAGCACCATCAGCGCGCCGATGGCAAAGCGCGACCACGCCACGAAAACCGGGGCCACGCCCAGGCCCGAGGTCAAAATCTTGCCCGCGCTGTCCCCTGCGGGGATCAGTGACATGGCGATAAACATGATCGGAATGGCGCGTTGCATGACGTCGGGGTAGCAGGTCGGCGGTTTTGTGCAACCGCGAAAGGGGGCCGCGTGTCAGACAGGTTGTGGCCGAACGCCGCATGGGGTTTATATCAAGCCCATGAGCCAGAGTTTTACACGACGCATTTTCCTTGGAACGGCTGCCGCTGCGATGGTGGCGGCCTCTGCTTGGGCCGAGTCCCCGACCACTTCGTTGCGCCCAATGGGGCGTGATGACGACCTGTATAAACAGGCCATTCCTAACGTTTCCGAGATCATCGCAGACAGCGGGATCAGCGGCACGGTCGCCTTTGCCGTGGTCGATGTCGAAAGCGGAATCTGGCTGGAGGCGTCCAACGCCACCGATGGCATCCCGCCCGCCAGCAGCATCAAGGCGATCACCGCGCTTTATGCGCTGGATCAACTGGGCCCTGATCACGTTTTCGAGACGCGGTTGCTGGCGACCGGCGGTGTGGTCAATGGCGAGGTGCAGGGCGATCTAATCCTCGTTGGCGGGGGTGACCCGACGCTCGACAGCGACGATCTGGGCCAGATGGCCGAAGAGTTGAAAGAGGCGGGCATCATTGGCGTAAAGGGCACGTTCAAGGTCTATGAGGGCGCATTTCCCGCGACCTTTGCGATCGACCCCGAACAGCCCGACCATGTGGGCTATAACCCCGGCGTTTCGGGCATCGCGTTGAATTACAACCGGGTGCATTTCGAATGGAAACGCAGTGGCGGTGGTTATGACGTGACGATGGAGGGCCGCGCGGGGCGTTATGCGCCTGCGGTGCGCGCCGCCACGATGGAAGTCGTCGATCGAAGCGGGCCGGTTTACACCTATGAGAACAAACCCGACCGCGATGTCTGGACCGTGGCAAAGAGCGCCTTGGGCTCGGGCGGGGCGCGTTGGCTGCCGATCCGGCGGCCCGGCGTCTATGCAGGCGATATTTTCGCGACGATTGCCCGCAGCCACGGCATCAAGTTGGGCGATGCGGAACTGGCCGAAGCGCTGCCCGAAGGGGAGACCCTCGTCACCCATCGCAGTGCCAAGTTGCGGCCGATCCTGAAGGACATGCTGGAATATTCCACCAACCTCACGGCAGAGATGGTCGGCTTGGCCGCCAGCGCCAAACGGCTGGGGACGGTGCCCAGCCTGCGGGCCTCGGCGGCGGAGATGAACAAATGGGCGGTCGAGGAGCTGGGCATGGAAAGCCCGGCGATGATCGACCACTCGGGCCTTGGCGATGACAGCAAGATGACCGTGCATGACATGGCCGGGGGGCTGGCGCGCATTCACGGCACCGGGCTGCGGCCTATTCTGAAGCCGGTCTATCTGCGCGATGACCGGGGCCGTCCAGAGCGGGACAATCCGATCAAGATCGACGCAAAGACCGGGACGCTGAACTTTGTCTCGGCGCTGGCTGGGTTTTTGACCACGCCCGAAGATCGGGTGCTGGCCTTTGCGATCCTGACCGCGAACACCGATGAACGCGCCAAGATCAGCCGGGCGGAACGGGAGCGTCCGCCGGGGGCGCGGACTTGGAACGGGCGGGCCAAACGTGTGCAGCGTGGCCTGCTGGAGCGTTGGGGGCTTTTGTATAACGTGGCCGTGAAACCTGAGCCTGAAGCCGCAGCCGAGCCTGAAACGCAGACGGCCCCCGAGCCTGACGCTGAGGGCGAGGCAGAGCAGGAAGCCGTGCTGGAAGAGTCCTAACCCGCGCTTAGGTCAGATGCCGTGCCCGCGCGCCGCGCTCAATCGCGGCGGCGTGGAGCCGGTCGATGTTGAGCTCATAGCGGATCTCTTCGAGCAGGCGCAGTTCGGCTTCGTCGAGTGTGCCATCGGCGGCGGCCACGTCGCAGGCCAGCGCATAGGCCGTTTCATGCAGGCGTTCGGGCAGCGCTTCGCGGATCAGGCCAAAGAGGGCATCCAGCCCGTCTTCCTGCTCGAACAGGTCAAAGACCGTCTTGCTGATCGTCGCGACGCGGTCGTTGTCGTAGCCCGAGAACACCGGCAGCAGGTTCAGCGCGGATTCGATTTTCACCAGTTCGGCGGTGCGAATGTCTTCGTCCGAGGCCGAGACCGCGATCATCAGCGCGACAAGGCTATCTTGGGCGCTGAGCGAGAGGGAAGATGTGTCGGGCATCGGGAAATCCTTTGAACAGGTATGTTGCAGCGCAGAATATTGACCCTCAGGGTGCGAAGCAATAGGAACGGGCGACCCCGTGCGCATTGGGCGCAGGGGCGCCAAAAGATGGATGATCTAACATGTCCGAGACCCGAGACGCGGCACTCAGCAGCAAAGCATGGCCCTTTGAAGAAGCGCGCCGGGTGCTCAAACGTTACGCCAAGAAACCGCCAGAGAAGGGCTATGTGCTGTTCGAGACGGGCTATGGCCCTTCCGGCTTGCCGCATATCGGGACCTTTGGTGAGGTGCTGCGCACCACGATGATCAAGCGCGCCTTTGAAGAAATCAGCGATATTCCCACCAAGCTGGTGTGTTTTTCGGACGATCTGGATGGCATGCGCAAAGTGCCGGGCAACGTGCCGCAGCAGGACATGCTGAAAGAGCATATGCACAAGCCGCTGACCGTGGTGCCGGACCCGTTCGGCACGCATGAGAGCTTTGGCCACCACAACAACGCCATGCTGCGCCGGTTCCTCGATACCTTTGGGTTCGAGTATGAGTTCTATTCCGCGCGCGACTTCTATCGTTCTGGTCAATTCGATGAGGTGCTGCTGCGCGCCTGCGAGAAATACGACGAGATCATGGCGGTGATGCTGAAGTCGCTGCGCGAGGAACGTCGCCAGACCTATTCGATCTTTCTGCCGATCCACCCCGAAACAGGCCGCGTGCTTTATGTGCCGATGAAAGAGGTCAACGCCAAGGACGGCACGATCACCTTCAACGACGAGGATGGCACCGAGATGACCCTGCCGGTGACAGGCGGCAACGTGAAGCTGCAATGGAAGCCCGATTTCGGCGCGCGTTGGGCCGCTCTGGATGTCGACTTTGAGATGTACGGCAAAGAACACGCGACCAATACCGCGATCTATGACCGCATCTGTGAGATCCTCGGCGGCAAGAAACCCGAGCATTTCAGCTATGAGCTGTTCCTTGATGAGAACGGTCAGAAGATCTCCAAATCCTCTGGCAACGGCATTTCGATCGACCAGTGGCTGACCTATGCCAGCACTGAGAGCCTGTCGTATTTCATGTTCCAAAAGCCCAAAACGGCCAAGCGCATGTATTTCGACGTGATCCCTAAGGCGGTGGACGAATACCATCAGCAGCTGCGGGCCTATGAGACGCAGGACACCAAGGCGCGGCTCAACAACCCGGTTTGGCATATCCACGGCGGCGATGTGCCCCAGTCGGATATGGTGGTGCCCTTCTCGATGCTGCTGAACCTTGCGAGCGTGTCGAGCGCCGAGGACAAGTCGCAGCTTTGGGGTTTCATCCAGCGCTATGCGCCTGAGGCCACGCCGGAAAACAACCCCGGAATGGATCAGGCGGCGGGCCATGCGGTGCGCTATTTCAATGACTTCGTCAAACCGACCAAAGTGTTCCGCGCGCCGAGCGATCTGGAGCGCGAAGCGCTGGAAGACCTGCGCGAGCGGCTGGAGTTTTGGGACGGTGGTCTGGATGCCGAGGCGTTGCAGAGCATGGTTTTTGCCGTCGGCAAAGAGCGTTTCGACCCGCTGCGCGACTGGTTCACGGCGCTTTACGAAGTGCTGCTGGGGGCCAGCCAAGGGCCGCGATTTGGTGGGTTTATCGCGCTTTACGGCGTGGATGAGACCGTGGCATTGATCGACGCCGCACTGGAAGGCAAGCTGACCAACACGTGAAACTTTTGCCTCTGCCCTTGCGTGACTTAGATCATTCAATATGGGCAAAGGGGGAAAGGCGATGCGTAAAGGGATGTTCACATTTTTCGGAGGGCTGGTGCTGTCGGCCCTCCTGAGCTTTGGCGCTATGGCGCAGCAGGCCGAGATCGAAGAGACGATCAACAGCCAATTCGACGCCTTTCGCGCGGATGACTTTGCCGCTGCCCTCGAATTCGCCACGCCGAATTTGCAGCGCTTTTTCCAGACCCCCGAGAACTTTCGCAGTATGGTAAGCAACGGCTATCCCATGGTGCAGAACCCTGCCGAGGTGCGGTTTCTTGACCGTCGCGCGGATGGGCCGCGCTTTTATCAGGTGGTGCAGGTTGTCGACCCCAAGGGGTTCACCCATTTGCTGGGCTATCTGATGGAGCAGACGGACGCAGGCTGGCGCATCGGAGGGGTGCAGATCCTCGACGCGCCGGGGGCCAACGTCTGAGCGCTGTTGCGCGGTGCCCGCACGGCGGGCCAAGCGGCGATTAACACATCGTTGATACTTCCCTGACCTCGCGGTTCGGCCTGTCCGAGCCAGAGCAGTTGAGCGGCGCGCCCCGGTGGGAGGTGCGGACCGGGGAAAGGAAAAGCGATGAACAAGGCGATTACCGACGGCGTGGTGCTGATGCCGACACCCTTTGCGGCGGGTCTGGATGTCTGGTCAAGCGGCGATGGCACGCCGGGGTCAGACACCTATGAGAACGCGGCAAATGCGGCCTTTGTCCCGGCAGATCAGGATTTCGGCGGGGCGCTGGAATTGCTGAAGACCCAAAGCACCCAACAATTGCGCTACATGGGACAAACCACGCTGCTGCCGGGGTGTTACCTACGGGTGACGGCGCGGGTGAAGGCGATCAGTGGCAATCTGCCAACGGTGCGGATCGCGGGATACCCGGCGCAATCGGGCGGGGGCCGGGTGAGCGGTGTGACGGAAGCTGGCCCCGCGGAGACGCTGACAACCTATGGCGAGGTGGTCGAGGTGAGCGCGATCATCGGCAGCGGCGACCGGGGCGGCGTCGACATGGTTTGGGGCACCGGGGCCGTCTATGGCCATTTCGGGCTGGACCTGACCGGCCCGACCGGTGGCGTGGTTCGGATCGACGATATTGAGATCGAAGATGTCACCTCTGTTTTCCTGCGGGACATGTTGGCACAGGTTGATGTGCGCGACTTTGGTGCAGTGGGCAATGGGGTGAGCGACGACACAGCCGCCTTTGAGGCCGCCAATGCTGACGCCGACGGGCGCACGGTCTTGGTGCCTGCGGGGAATTATCTGCTGAACGGGGATGTCACCTTTGACACGCCGGTCAAGTTTGAGGGCCATGTCACCATGCCGGTGGGGGCCGTTCTGCTGCTGCGCCGCAACTTTGACCTGCCCAGCTATATCGAAGCCTTCGAAAACGAAGAGACCGCTTTTCTCAAAGCGTTTCAGGCACTTCTGAACAACGCGGATCACGACTCTCTCGACATGGGCGGGCGCAAGGTGAATGTGACCGGGCCGCTGGATATGCAGGCGGCGGTGCCGGACAAGACCAGCTATGCCACGCGTCGGGTGATCCGAAATGGCCAGCTTGAGGCGGCGTCGAGCAGCAATTGGGACACGGTGGTGATGACCTCTCAGGCGCGCTATGCCGCCTCGGATAGCCGCAAGCTGACCAATGTGACCAATATCGCCAATGTGCCCGTCGGCGCGCTGGTTGAGGGCACCGGGGTGGGGCGCGAGATCTATGTGCGCTCCAAAAACGTCGCCACGCAGGAGATCACCCTTAATGCGCCGCTCTACGATGCGGAGGGGACGCAGAATTTCACTTTCCGCAAGTTCCAGCACATGGTGGATTTCAGCGGCTTCGCCTCGCTGTCGAAGTTCGTGATGGCCGACATCGAATTCCAGTGCAACAACCGCTGTAGCGCGATCAACCTTGCGCCTGCGGGGCTGATCTTTCACCTGCGCGACTGTTTCGTCAGCCGCCCCAAGGACCGCGGTGTCACGTCGATCGGCGGGGGCTGTCAGGGCATGTTGATCGACTGCTGCCAGTTCCTGTCGGCGGAGGATGCGCTGACCGTGCCGAACCGGACCTCTATCGCACTTAACACCAACGCCAACGACGTGAAGCTGCGCGACTGCCGCGCCACCAAGTTCCGCCATTTCGCGCTGCTCGCGGGGGGCAACAGCATCGTGACGGGCAATCACTTCTTTCAAGGGGATGAGGTCGACAACGGTGTGCGCTCGGCGGGGCTCATCCTTGCCTCGGCACATACCAGCGCGGTGGTGACGGGCAATTACGTCGACAACTGCTTTATCGAATGGACGAATGAGCAGGACCCGACCCCCGCCTTTACTTCGGGCTATTCGTTCAGTGCACTCAGCATCAGCGACAATATCTTTCTGTCGGGCGAGGTGGCGCCTTGGTTCAGCTATATCGTGGTAAAACCGCATGGCGCGGGGCATTTCCTGAGCGGGGTGGCGATCACCGGCAACCGTTTCCGCAGCCTGAACGGCAGCATCGACCGGGCGGAGCGGGTGGATACGACCTTTGCCGACCTTGATCTGTCGCGCTGCAAGAACGTGGTGATGAAGGGTAATTCTTTCCATGCGGTGACCACGCAGGTGGAGAATATGGCCGAGATTGAGTTCACGCAGTCCACGCCATCAGAGACTTGGGTGATCGATACGGCGGGCCATCTGCCTTTCGAGGGGCAGGCGCTGAACAGCGATGCGGTGGTGGCTCATGGTGCGATCCGCAACAGCAACAACGTGGCGCAGTTCGATATGCCTTACGTGACACATGCCGAAGGGCCGGATCGGGATCAGCTTCATGTGGTCTGGCCGACGCCTGTGAAGGGGAAGGTCTCTGTGATGGTGCGGATGGACAACCGCTGATCCCGGCGGCTTGCTGAACCACTGAAGGGCCCTGCCGGAGATCGGCGGGGCCTTTTTTGTCAGAACTCCCGCCAGAGGCTGAGGGTGAGGGCGGTATTTTCGGGCGCGTCGATTGGAATTTCGCTGCCCAATTGCAGGCGGTACTTGCTAAAGCTGGGCGACAGGACGATGGACGGCGCGAATTTGGCGTAGGTTTCGCCCCCGGTGTAGGTCAGAAAGACCTGCGCCATTCCGGTGGTCACCGGAGTGAAGTCCAGCCCGGCGGTGCTGTCGATCTTAATGACCTCTTGCGAAAACCCAAACTCCCACCTTGCCGAAGTATCGACGGTCAGCCAGCCGTTTCGCGCGCCCAAGGTAAAGCCGCGGCCCCAAGATAGCCCCGCCCTGAGGTGGGGAGAGATCAAATCCCCCGACCAGCTTGCTCCGGCGCCGATGTCATAGGCCCAACGCCCCATTTCGGTCGGCTCCCCCACGGGAAAACGCAGAAAAACGGTGGCATGGCCGCTTTGCTGGCCAAAGCGGCTTTGGGCGGTGTTGAGGTCGAAGCCGAGGGTCAGGGTCTCGCGCAGCCCGTATTCGATATAGGTGCTTTGGCTGAGGTCGTAGAAATAGGTCGCCGAGAAGGAGCTTGAGATAAAGGTCGTGCCCTCTTCGCGCAGCCATGGTCCGGCTGGGGCGGCGGCGGGGCTTAGCTGGCAGGCCAGCAGGGTAAGGCAAAAGGCAGATCGCATGGCAGGCTCCTGCGGCGATCTTGGTTAATAGCGGTTAACAAATCGTTGCCTCGGACGGTCGAACGTAAAAACCCGGCGCCATGGGCACCGGGTTTCGGGGTCGTCTATGTCAGGGCTGTTACACGTGGGCTTTGTTGCCACGTGGGCCTGCGATCAGCCAGACGATGAAGCCGAGTACAGGCAGGATGATGATGCCCAACACCCAAGCGATTTTGGCAGCGCCCGAGGCGTTTGAGGTGATGACCTGATAGATGGCGTAGATGTCGGCGATGAGGACGATGAGCCCTAAAAGTCCATATTCCATTGTATGATCCCTCTCGAATGCGTGTGTTTCTATTGAGTCATCAACTTAAGCGAGGGCCAAATAGTTCCCAAGCCGCGCCGCGCGGAAGTGAGCCGATCTTTGCCAGCCCGCCCGCATAACGGGAACCGGCGCCGCCTGCCTTGGGTTTTGTCATTACAGCAATCATGAGAGGAACAAGCCATGACTGACACGACAGCACCCGCATCGCTGGTTTCTTCGGACAATGTGAACGGCACCGCCGTTTTCAGCGCGGATGGGACCGAAATCGGCCATATCGACCACCTGATGATCGACAAGAAATCCGGCAAGGTTGCCTATGCCGTGATGGGTTTCGGCGGCTTTCTCGGCATCGGAGAAGAGCATTACCCCGTGCCTTGGAACGCGCTGGACTATGATCCGGCCCGCGATGGTTTCAGGACAAACATCGACGAGGCCACGGTCAAAGGTGCGCCGGAACGAACCGAACAGTGGCACAGCGACCGCGCATGGCAAGAGCGCACGTTTGACCACTACGGCGTGCCCTACTACTGGCTTTGATCGGTATTCCCGACTGACAAGGGGGAGGCGGTATCGCCTCCCTTTTTTGTGGGGGCGATATTCAGCGCAGCCCATTGTTTTCGCGGCGCGGATCGGGTCTCATGCCGGGACGGCGGGTTTGGCCGTGACTGAAAAGGGAATTCTCGATGCGCCGATTGATCGCTTTTAGCCTGCTGCTTACCCTCGCGGGGTGCGGCGTGCCATTCGTACCATTCATCTGATGTAGGAGATCCGTTTGATGGAAGCCTTTCTTGATACGCTTGGCGCGGTGGCGCTGATCGCACTTGTAGTCGTCGGGCTTGCTGCCGGGGCGATTGCAGGCGCCGTGGCAGGCCGGAACCGAATTCTGTACCTCATTCTGGGGGTTGTGGGCGCCGTTGCGCTGCCCTTTATCCTTGCCGCGCTTGGCGTCACGGTGGTGGCGGCGGGGGGCTTGCTTTTGCTGCTGGTCGTGGCGGCGATTGGCGCGGCACTGGTGCTGGCCTTGGTGGCGGCACTTCGACGGTAGCTTCGCCGCTCTGACGTTCTGATCCTGCGTAAGGGCCACCCCATGGGGGGCGGCCCTTTTGCGTTACCGTTTGCGGCGCTTGACGTTGCCGCCGCGCATCCCGCCGCGGCCAGAGGTGCTGCGCCCCGAGGCTTGTTGGGCCGCATCGACAGCGCGGTCCACCGCTTGCTGCCGGGCCATCGGGTCATCGGCCACGGCCAAATCCACCGCCTCCAGCCGTTTGACTTCATCGCGCAGCCTTGCGGCCTCTTCGAACTCAAGGTTCTCGGCCGCTTTGCGCATGTCGGTGCGCAGCCCGTCGAGCACGGTTTGCAAATTGCCGCCTGCCAACGGGTTGTCGACTTTGGCGGTGACGCGGTTCATGTCCACATCGCCTTTGTAGAGCCCGGCAAGGATGTCTTCGACGTTCTTCTTGACCGTCGCGGGGGTGATGCCGTGTTCTTCGTTATAGGCGATCTGCTTGACGCGGCGGCGCTCAGTCTCGCCCATGGCGCGTTCCATCGAACCGGTGATGCGGTCGGCATACATGATGACCCGGCCTTCGGCGTTTCGCGCGGCGCGGCCAATGGTCTGAATCAATGAGGTTTCCGAGCGCAGGAAGCCTTCTTTGTCGGCATCTAGAATGGCCACCAGCCCACATTCGGGAATGTCGAGCCCCTCACGCAGCAGGTTGATCCCGATCAGCACATCAAAGGCCCCGAGCCGCAGATCGCGCAGGATTTCGATCCGCTCGATCGTGTCGATGTCGGAGTGCATATAGCGCACGCGGATGCCCTGTTCGTGCATGTATTCGGTGAGGTCTTCGGCCATGCGTTTGGTCAGCACGGTGCAAAGTGTGCGGTAGCCATCAGCGGCGACTTTGCGGACCTCATCCAGCAGATCATCGACCTGCATCTCGACGGGCCGGATCTCGACTTGGGGGTCCAGCAGGCCGGTGGGGCGGATCACCTGTTCAGTAAACACACCGCCGGTCTGCTCAATCTCCCACGCCGCGGGCGTGGCCGAGACAAAGACCGACTGCGGGCGCATGGCGTCCCATTCCTCGAACTTCAACGGGCGGTTGTCCATGCAGGACGGCAGACGGAAGCCGTGTTCGGCCAGCGTGAATTTGCGCCGATAGTCGCCTTTGTACATGCCGCCGATCTGCGGAACCGAAACGTGGCTTTCATCGGCAAAGACGATGGCGCTGTCGGGGATGAATTCGAAGAGGGTGGGGGGCGGTTCACCCGGTGCGCGGCCCGTCAGATAGCGCGAATAGTTCTCGATCCCGTTGCAGACGCCGGTGGCCTCTAGCATCTCAATGTCGAAATTGGTGCGCTGCTCCAGCCGCTGCGCTTCCAGCAGTTTGCCATCGGCGACCAGTTGATCGAGCCGGGTGCGCAACTCTTTCTTGATGCCGATGATGGCTTGGGACATCGTCGGCTTCGGCGTGACGTAGTGGCTGTTGGCGTAGACGCGGATCTGGTCGAACGTGTCCGTCTTCTCGCCCGTCAGCGGGTCGAACTCGGTGATGCTTTCCAGTTCCTCGCCAAAGAAGCTGAGCCGCCATGCGCGGTCATCAAGGTGAGCGGGGAAGATTTCAAGGCTGTCGCCGCGCACGCGGAAAGAGCCGCGCTGGAAGGCTGCATCGTTGCGCTTGTACTGCTGCGCCACCAGATCGGCGATCACCTTGCGCTGGTCGTACATGCCGCCCGCTTTCAAGTCTTGCGTCATCGCGCCGTAGGTCTCGACGCTACCGATGCCGTAGATGCAGGAAACCGAGGCCACGATGATCACGTCGTCACGCTCCAGAAGCGCGCGGGTGGCGGAGTGGCGCATCCGGTCGATCTGTTCGTTAATCTGGCTCTCTTTCTCGATGAAGGTATCAGACCGCGCGACATAGGCTTCGGGCTGGTAGTAGTCGTAGTATGAGACGAAATATTCCACCGCGTTGTCGGGGAAGAAGCCCTTGAATTCGCCGTAAAGCTGCGCCGCCAACGTCTTGTTGGGCGCAAGGATGATCGCCGGGCGCTGCGTTTCCTCGATCACCTTGGCCATGGTGAAAGTCTTGCCCGTGCCGGTCGCGCCCAGAAGCACCTGATCGCGCTCGCCCGAGTTCACCCCTTCGGTCAATTCCTTGATCGCGGTGGGCTGGTCGCCCGCCGGAGCGAACTCAGTCACCAGCTTGAATTTATGGCCGCCCTCCAGCTTGGGGCGGCTGCGCACGTCTGGCGCGGGGTTTGCCAGCATCGGCATCCCCTCGGATTTGTCGGAATGGGCATAGGGCATCGCGGGTATCCTTCGTCAAGCTTCCCATAGGTGCCCTCTTTCACGCGGGGTTCAAGGGGCAGGGGGCCGCGAAGGGCGCTTTTGCCGCTACTTCATCAATCGTTTACGATTCTGTCGCACCTTGCGGGCAAGGGGCGCGAGCGAGGCGTTCATGACCTGATCGGGGCTTTTGCCCAGCATCATTGCCTGCGTCCCGGCGCTGAAGGCTTTAACCATGGCGGGGCCTTTCTCGGCGACCATGCGGTTATTTTCACCGGGACGCGCGGGCAGCGCACCGGCCATGGCCAAAAGGCGCAGGGACATCACGATCTGGGTTTCGACTGCCAAGGCGGCAAACTGGCTTTGCAAAGCAAAGAAGGTAAAGGGGGTCATATCGTGCACTCCAATGAGGTAATCATGATGTAGTCTCTGCACCGCAGCATGGTAGGGTTTATTTGCACGATCCTGCATTCCCTTGCTCCTTGGCACGGAATATTAGATAAAGCCCGAGGTTCCTGAAGCGAGAGTCCCGAAATGCGCGCACGTATCTACCAACCCGCCCGTACAGCGATGTCCTCCGGCACGGCCAAGACCCGTGTTTGGTTGCTTGAGTTTTCGCCCGCGGAAGCGCGCAGCGTTGATCCGCTGATGGGCTGGACCTCGTCCGATGATACGCAGAGCCAAGTGCGCTTGCAGTTCGACACCCGCGAAGCCGCCGAAGAATACGCCCGCGATCACGGCATCGACGCGCAGGTGCAACTGCCCAACAAGCGCAAGCCCAACATCCGCGCCGGTGGCTATGGCGAGAATTTCGCGACCGGACGGCGTGGGGCGTGGACCCACTGAGGGTCAGACGGCTCTGCACTTCACCTGATCAACATCGCTGCTGGCCCCGCTTGCGGAGGGCTTGCGTGATTGTGCAGCGATCTCGCTGACAACTGCCACAGTGGCGAAGACTGGCGCTGTTTAAGCGCCAGTGACCTTCACTTGGTTCCGCAAGATCAGGTCCCGACCGGGGCTGCCGCCGCTTCGTTTCTGCGGCGCGTTACAGCCCCGATGATCGCCTCAAATTCCCCACAATCTGGTGCACGCCGGAGGAATCTCGCCTTCGATCGCCGCCATGGCGTCGACGATAAGATCCTCGCGCCAGCGGCGGCCTGCGATTTGCACGCCGATGGGCTGCGGTCCGCTGGGCAGCTCTGCGATATGCGTGGGGATGTTGCCCGCGGGCAGGCCGGTAAAGTTCATGACGAAAGACCAAAGCCCCTTCCCCAAGACCTCACGAACGCCATCCAGGCCTTCGGTGTCGCGCCCGGCTGTGAAGAACGGGGCGAACATGAAGGGGGTCAACACGAGGGGGTAATCCTCTAGGAACATCGACCATTCGCGCGCGTAATGGGTGCGCTTGGCGACCATGGCGAGCTGTTCATTGCCTTTGAAGGGCGGGTATTCGGTGTAGTAGTTTTCAAAGATCGTCTTCAGATCGTCAGACCCATGGGCCCGGATATCCTCGCCCATCAGAGCTTCGACTTCGCCCATGAGGGCGCGATACCCATTTTTCCCGGTTTCATAGGCGAGCGGCGGCTCCACCTCTTCGACGGCATAGCCTGCGTTGGAGAGCGCGGATGCCGCCTTGTCGAGGGCGGTGGCCACGTCCGGGTGCAGGCCAAAGCCGAAATCATCGCGGGTGAAGGCCACGCGGATCGGACCTTCGATCGCATCGCCGCGCCATGGCAGGGGCACGTGAAACGGATCACGCGCATCTGCGGCGATCAGGCTGGGCATCGACAGATGCAGGTCCGCTGCCCTGCGCGCAATCAGGCCCTGCACCGACATGGATTGCGCCAAAAAGCCCCGCTCGGCCTTCTGGCTGGGGTTGAATGCGGCCACCCGGCCCAGACCCGGCTTTACCGTCACCGCCCCATTGGCCGAGGCCGGGAAGCGCAGGGAGCCGCCGATGTCATTGCCATGCGCCAGCGCGCCAATCCCCGCCATGACAGCCGCCCCCGCGCCGCCGGAGGAGCCGCCCGCCGACAGGTGTCGCCCCCAAGGGTTGTAGGTGCGCCCATAAAGCGGGTTGTCGGTATCGGCGCGAAAGGAGAATTCCGGCGTGTTGGTGCGCCCGATCACGATGGCGCCCGCTTGTTTGAGGTTGCGCACCACCGGCGCGTCTTCGGGCGCGATGACATCTTTAAAGGCGGGGACGCCGTTGCTGGTGGCGTGGCCCTTTTGATCTACGTTGATTTTGATGGTGACCGGAACACCGTGCAGCGGCCCCTTGGGCGCGCTGCTTTTATCGAGCGCTGCCGCTTCGGCGCGGGCCTCGGCGGCGAGGTTTTCGACCACCGCGTTCAACGCCGGATTGACCTCTTCCATGCGCGCAATCGCCGCCTCGGTCGCTTCAACCGCCGAGAGTTTGCCTGCGCGGGTCGCGCTTGCGATTTCCTGCGCGTCCCATTGCCAAAGCGGTTTACTGTCGGTCATTCCGGTTCCTTTCGTTCAGTCGTTTTTTCTAAGCGGCATCCGCGCCCAGATGTCGCGAACTTCGGAGAAAGAATTTAGCAACGCAAGTAAATTCGGGGCGAAATGCGCGGGCGTTGATGGGGTTGGTTATATAGCAGGCTTTTCGTGGCCCTCGCGCGGGTGGCCAATGTTTGGGGGCAGAGCGGTCCCGCATGGGCGGCCTAAAACACGATCATCCGGCCATGATGGCGTTGGCGGCTTCGATGGCCAAGGGCGCTGCTTTGGCGACAAACTCTTCCGGCGTGTATTCCGAGAGGGAACCGGCAAGGTGGATCGCGCTGAGAGGCGCGCCGTTGCGGTCGGTGATAGCAACGCCCACCGCCACCTCGCCCAAGGCGTATTCATCGCATACCACGGCAAAGCGGTTTTCGCGGGCGAGGCCGAGTTCGGCCATGATCGTTTCGGGGTCGGTCTTGGTGCTGGAGGTAAAGGGGTGCAGCGGCGCGCGGGTGAGAATTTCGCGCGCCTCGTCTTCGGGAAGCTGCGAAAGCGCCGCGCGCCCGCCTGCGGTGCAAAAGGTTGGCACGCTGTGGCCCACAAGGGTCGCGAAAAAGGTCTCGCGTTTGCTTTGCATCCGCAGGGCATAGATCAGGCGCGTCTCATCATAGAGGCTGAGATCGACCCGCTCGCGTAGGGATTTGCGCAGCTCCAGCAAGACCGGGGTGGCTTTTTGCACCACGGGGTCGAGCCGCAGCAGATCAAGCGTGTGATCCAGCAGGCGGATGCCCGGCAGATATCCGCGGTCGTCCCCGCTGCGCCGGATATAGCCACTCTTCGTGAGCGTATGCACCAGCCGTTGGGCCGCGGATCGGTCGATCCCGGCGGTCTTGGCGATGTCGGAAAGCGTCATCGGCCCGGTCGCGTGGTGAAAGGCCCCCAGCACCTGCATTGCGCGATCTGCTGCCCGGACGAACAATCGGTCGTCATCTGCCTGATTCTGCGCCGCCTGCGGGGCGTCTTCTCGGAAAAATCTGCTCATGAATGGCCTGTAGTTGACGAATCGTTAATGCGCCGCTTACGCTTGCTCTGCACTATAGGTGTATTGCAGTGCGATACTCAAGAGGTGCAGTCCCGCGAATACAGGGGCTGGTAAGGCGAAGGAGACAGGTTTGGGAAGTGGTTCTGGAATGCGCGTCGCTGTTGCGGGCTTTCTGCACGAGACGAACACATTCGCCCCCAATCCAGCGGATATGGAGGCTTTCCAACGGGGCGGCGGCTATGTCCCCATGGTGCGCAGCGCGGCGATGTTGCCCGCTTTCCAAGAGGTCAATCTTGGCATGGCGGGCGCGCTGCGGGTTGGGCAGGCCCAAGGCTGGGATATCGTTCCGATCCTTTGGGCAGGGGCGATCCCCTCGGCCCATGTGAGCCGCGACGCCTATGAGGCGATCGCCGGTGAGATCATTGAAGGCATCCGAAATGCCGGGCCGCTTAACGGGGTCTTTTTGGACCTGCACGGCGCCATGGTGGCTGAACATCTCGACGACGGGGAAGGGGAACTAATCCGGCGTCTGCGCGAGGTCGTGGGGCCGGATTTGCCCATCGCAACGGCGCTTGATCTTCATGGCAATATTTCTGAAGATTTTGTTTCGAATGTCGATGTGCTGGTCGGCTTTCGCACCTATCCGCATGTGGATATGGCCGAAACCGGCGCCGCTGCGGCCCGCCATCTTGACCGGATCATGACCGCGGGCCTGCGCCCGGCCAAGGCCTTTCGCCAGATGTCATATCTGGTGCCGATCCCGTTTCAATCGACTGAAATGTCGCCGGGGCGCGAGATCTATGAGGGTGTCGCTGCCTGCGAAGCCGCCGGTGCGCTATCGGCCAGCCTGTTCATGGGCTTTCCAGCCGCGGATATACCGGACTGTTGCCCCGTGGCCGTGGCCTATGGCGAAACTCAGGCCGACGCAGATGCCGCCGCCGACAGGCTTGCGGCGTCCTATGAGGCGGCAGCGCCCGCTTTTCTAAAGAACGAAGCCTATGACCCCGACGCGGCGGTGGCAGAGGCGCTTTCACGCGCCGCCGGGCCGGGCAGGGGGCCTGTCGTCATCGCCGACACCCAAGACAATCCCGGCGCGGGGGGCGTTTCAGCGACCACCGGCATGTTGCGCGCCTTGGTCAAGGCAGAGGCGCAGAATGCAGCCATCGGTTTGATCGTCGACCCCGCCACCGCCGAAGCGGCCCATCTGGCCGGGGTGGGGGCCGACGTTAATGTCGCCCTTGGCGGCCATGCCAGCGTGACGAACGACGCGCCGTTTCAGACAACGGCCACCGTGATGCATCTGTCTGACGGAACCCTGCGCGCGACCGGCCCCTATTATGGCGGCACGGCGCTGAACCTCGGCCCCTCGGCCTGCCTGCGCATCGGCGGGGTCCATGTCGTCGTGACCAGCCGCATCGCCCAGATGGCCGACCGGGAGATGTTTCGCTTTGTCGGCATCCCGCCCGAAGAGATGGACCTGCTGGTGGTCAAAAGCTCGACCCATTTCCGAGCAGACTTTGCCCCCATCGCGCGCGACATCCTTGTCGCCTGCGCGCCGGGGCCGATGCCCCTCAATCCGGCCGATCTGCCCTTCACGCGTCTGCGCGCTGGGCTTCGGCTGTCCCCAGATGGTCCCCGGTTCGGGGCCGACGGTGCACCTTCTGCACCACCTGACCATGGCGGCAAGACCGCCATGGCCCAATAAAAAATCAAAAGATCACTCAACAAGGGAAAACCACATGATACCTCTTCGATCCGCACTGAAACAGTCGCGCGGACTTGCCGCCGCCTTCGCCGCCACCACGGCGCTTTTGGCGCCCGGCTCACTGGCGGCGCAGGATGGCGAAACGACCATCACGGCGGTCATGCACTCGGGCCTGCGGGTTCTTGATCCGGTCATCACCACCGCGCATATCACCCGCAACCACGGCTATATGATCTATGACGTGCTGACCGCCGTGGACGAGAACTTTGAGCCGCAGCCGCAGATGGCCAGCTGGGAAGTCTCCGAAGACGGGTTGGTCTATACTTTCACCCTGCGCGATGGGCTGATGTTCCATGATGATGCGCCGGTCACCGGCGAAGATGTCGTGGCTTCTCTCAAACGCTGGGGCAAACGTGATGGCGGTGGCCAGCTGATCTTTGACGTGACCGAAAGCCTTGAGGCCAGCGACGAAAAGACCGTTGTTTGGACCCTGACCGAGCCTTTCGGACCGCTCTTGTCGGTGATCTCCAAACAATCCGCGGTGCCGCCTTTCATCATGCCCGAGCGCGTGGCCGAAACCTCGGCGGATGAGACGATCACGGAATACATCGGCTCCGGCCCCTTCGTCTTTAACCAAGACGAATACGAGCCCGGCGTGAATGTCACCTATGAGAAGTTCGACGACTACGTCCCACGGGACGAGGAAGCCTCGTGGATGGCGGGCGGCAAGGTCGTCAATGTCGACCGTGTGGTCTGGACCACGATGCCCGACGCGCTGACCGCGATCAACGCGCTCTCGGCGGGGGAGATCGACTATCTCGAACAGGTGCAAATCGACCTGCTGCCGATCCTCGAAAGCAGCCCCGAGGTCACTGTCGAGACACGCGATGATCTTGGCTATGTCACCATCGGTCGGCCCAACCACCTGCACCCGCCCTTTGACAACAAGCTGGTCCGTCAGGCGGCGATGGCGGCACTGGATCAAGAATCCATGCTGCAAACGATGCAGGGCGACCCGGCCTATTATAACGTCTGCGGTGCGATCTTTGGTTGTTCGACACCCTTGGGTGACGAAGCGGATGCAGAGATCGTGACCGGTGGCGCGGACCCTGAAAAGGCCAAGGCGCTGCTCGAAGAGGCAGGCTATGACGGCACGCCGATCGTGTTGATGGCGCCAACGGATGTGATCAGCCTGATCAACCAACCTGTTGTGGCTGCCCAAGCCCTGCGCGAAGCGGGTTTCGAAGTCGACATGCAGTCGATGGACTGGCAATCGGTCGTGCAGCGCCGCGCCCAGCAAAGCCCGGTCTCTGAAGGCGGCTGGAACATGTTCTTTACCAACTGGATGGTGCCCGAGATTTCGGACCCGCTGACCAATGTGATGGTCAGTGGCCGTGGCGACGAGGCATGGTTTGGTTGGCCGACTGATCCCGAGATCGAAGAACTGCGGGCCAAGTTCATGAAGGCCGAAGGGCCCGAGGCGCAAAAGGAAGTGGCCGTCGAGATCCAGAAACACGTCATGGATAACGTCAACTACATCATGATGGGGGAATATCTGATCCCGCAGGCGCGCCGCAACACGATCCAGAACATGCTGCCATCGCCCGTGCCGGTGTTCTGGAACATGACCAAAGAGGTGGAATAATCCAGCCCTCGGAGAGCGCGCCCGCCGCGCTCTCCACCGTCATCTCTGCACGCAGGCAGCGCCCCGAAGCGACTTCGGGACTGCCTTCTTTCCGCCGAAAGGGACCTTCCGGAAAATGCTCGTCTATATCCTGAAGCGCGTCTTGGCCACGATCCCGGTCATGCTGATCGTCGCCATCTTCGTCTTCCTTCTGCTGCGTCTCACCCCCGGTGATCCGGCAGCCATTCTCGCTGGCGATGCCGCCACCCCCGCACAGCTTGAACGGATTCGTGACCGTCTGGGTCTGAACGATCCGCTGCTGACACAGTTCTTCACATGGATCGGGCAATTGCTGCGCGGCGATCTGGGCGTGTCGCTTTTGTCGAACACCTCTGTGGCGGGCATGTTGGGCGACCGGCTGGGGCCGACGATCAACATCGCGCTCATGACCATCATCATCTCTGTCCTGCTGGCGGTGCCAATGGGCGTGATCGCCGCCTGGCGTCACCGGACATGGGTCGATTTTCTGGTGATGTCCTTCTCGGTACTGGGCTTTTCGGTGCCGGTCTTCGTGATCGGCTATATCCTGATCCAAATCTTCGCGATTGAACTGCGTTGGGTGCCGGTGCAGGGCTACAAGGCCCCGTCGGACGGCATCGGGCCGTTCTTCTCGCGGGCCATTCTGCCGTCGCTGACGCTGGCCACGATCTATGTCGCGCTCATCGCGCGGATGACGCGGGCCTCCATGCTCGAAGTGCTGGGCGAGGATTACATCCGCACCGCCCGGGCCAAGGGCGTGCGCGAGAATGTCGTGCTGTTTCGCCATGCGCTGCGCAATGCCGCCGTGCCGATCCTGACCATCATTGGCACCGGGTTTGCGCTGCTGATCTCGGGCGTGGTGGTGACGGAAAGTGTCTTTAACATCCCCGGCATCGGGCGTCTGACGGTCGATGCGATCCTCGCGCGCGACTACCCCGTCATTCAGGCGATGATCCTGCTGACCGCGGGCATCTACGTCTTCGTGAACCTCTTGGTTGACGTCTCCTATTCATTCTTCGACCCAAGGATCCGGTACTGACATGATCGAGCAACCCCAATCCCGTCACAGCGCCTTTCAGGTGCTGACCGGACTGCTTTCCCTGCCTGCAGGCGCGAGGGTCGGTATCGGCCCTATGCTGGCGGCTCTGACCCTTGTAACCATCGTGCTGGCCTCCATTCTGGCGCCACTCTACGTGCCCTATGACCCGCTGGCGATGAACTCGGCTGCGCGGCTCAAACCACCGTCCGAGGAGTTTCTGCTGGGCACCGACCCATACGGGCGGGACACATTCTCCCGCGTGATGGTGGGCGGGCGCGTGTCGCTGCTCATTGGCGTCGGCGCGGCGCTGGTCAGCGTCGCCATCGGCTTGGCCATCGGCCTTGTTGCGGGGTTCTTTCGGATGGCCGACAGCATCATCATGCGGATCATGGACAGCCTGATGGCCATCCCCGCGATCCTGCTGGCGATTGCCTTGGTGGCGCTGAACGGGCCGAGCCTTGGGTCGGTGATCATCGCCATCACCGTGCCAGAGGTGCCGCGCGTGGTGCGGCTGGTCCGCTCTGTCGTGCTCTCGGCGCGCGAGGAACCCTATGTCGAGGCCGCCATCGCGCTTGGCTCCTCCATGCCCAAAATCCTGATCCAGCACCTGATGCCCAACACCATGGCACCGCTGATCGTGCAGGGCACCTATATCTGCGCCTCGGCGATCCTGATCGAGGCGCAGATATAGGTGCCCTGC
>Ga0208315_1000551_pt1 | contig 26057 bp, 28 predicted proteins | sample MalvireepMed_215_FD_184239 | JGI IMG/M metagenome (GOLD analysis project Ga0208315, IMG submission 184239) | Marine viral communities from the Global Malaspina Expedition - Malaspina viral metaG DeepMed_215 (SPAdes) (version 2) | ecosystem: Environmental > Aquatic > Marine > Oceanic | place... | reverse complement strand
ATGAGATGCTCAAGGCCAAAGCCATCGCAGGGCGCGGTATCGTTGCTGCCAAGCGCGATATCGCGCCAGCTGTTGTTGGATTGCGTCTGTAGCCGGGCATGGGCCATTGGCTCGGGCGTGGTCACGTGTGTCCTCACGGGGGCGGGCTCCTTTCCATTGACATCCGGGCTTCCGACGCGCGGTGGCTTGGACGGTTTCGGCGTAAAGTCGTTCATACCCCGGCCAAAATACCGGGCTCTTATAACGGCTACTTAATCCGATTATTTTAGTCAAGTATAGAAAAGCCCGGCCTGCCCCGCGTCATACTGCTTCGATTTGCTGGATGGTCCGAAAGCCTTCGAACCGTGGCGCGCCTTCGTGCAGCTTGCGGGTTTGCCCCGCCCGCGCATGCGCCGCGCGAAAGGCGTCGCTGGTGGTCCATGCCCGAAAATGCGCTTCGCTTTCCCAAATGGTGTGCGAGGCATAGAGGATCGTCCCCTCCTCCTCTGGCCCTTTGAGCATGTGGAAGGACACGAACCCCTCTGTCTCTTTCAGATGGCTTTCGCGGTTCAGCCAAAGCTCTTCGAAAGCGGCGGCATTCTCGGGCAGTACGGTGAAACGGTTCATGGCAAGGTACATGGGCGGGTCCTTTAATTCTTGGTCAGGGCGTTACAGCGGTCTTCGCGCTTGGTGGGCGGGATCAGGCGGGTCTCGTCAAATGGCATCTCTGTCTGTGCTTCGACAAAGCCGATGGCATGGGTCGTGACCTCGGGGGCCGCTTGCGCGATCAGCGCGGGAATGCCCCAATCGGTGCGGGCATGGCCGTTGCCGGTGATCACGGCCACGGGCGGGCCGTAGGTCTCGAGCGCTTCGAGCGCCGCGCGCGCGAATGTGGCGTCGCGGTAGCGTTGCACGGCGACCATGCCGCCCATCATGTCGCGCGGCATGGCCCGGCAATGGGCGGCGAACTGCACCTCGATGCGCGCTGCCTGCTGATCGTCCGGCAGCGGTTGATCAAGGCCAAAGCGCGCCGCCTCCGGCCCGAAAAGCGCGGCTGCGCCTTCAAGATACACGCTGCGCACCGCCTCGCGGGGGGCGGCGGCACCGATGATCCGGGCTTCGCCCAAAGCATCGAAGATCGGCGCGTAGATGTCGAAATCCTGCCAACCGCTTGCCGCCCAAGCCTGCGCGATCTGGCTGCGATCGGCATCGGCTTTCGCCCCCTGCGCGGCGGTGAGCATCTCGAACACCACAGCAGTGGGGCGCAGCGTCTCCAGCGCGGCGGCCTGTTCGAGATGGGCATGGGGGTTGTCATGTACCTCCCCCAAGATCACGATCTCGGCGGGGGTGTCGGCGCCCGCGGGCAGCGCGAGCCAGAGCAGCAAGGCGGCGCTGCGGGTCTTACCGCTCACGATTTGCGCTCATCCGTGTCGGTTTTCACTTCAGGATCGTTATAGTCGTTGGGGTCAAAATCACCGGGGTCGAAGGGGTCTTCGTCTTCGGCGATGCCGCTGACATGGGTGGTGCCGCTTTCTTCATCGAAAACCAGCCCATAGTTCGCCTTGCCCTCGCTTTTGTAGCGCCGGAATTCGTGGATGCCTGCGTAGACAAAAACCAATGTGATCGGCAACAGAATCAAAAATGCGATAATCTGGGCGTCCATAAACGCGCTCCTTTAGATGCTTGTCGGGGGCCTGTATCACCGAAGGGGGCGCGGTGGGGTGGCACTGCGCGACCGGTGATCCGGCCAAAGATATTACGGTCCGCCGCGCGGGGCTGCGCGGTCTGACCCGATGCGGCCCTATCCGAACCGCCCTGTAAGAGAAAGCATTAATCCGGGGGCTTTGTTCCGCAAGCTCTATTTCATTGGCCCTTGTTTTATTGAGGTTGGCTGGCCCTCGCGCCGCAAATCCCCCAGCCTACGGACTGCTCCGCGCGGGGGCAGCCGCGCCGCCCAACCGCCTATAAAACAAGCACAAACGCCTGCCCCTAGACAGCCGTTCCCGAAAAAACCGCGCGTTACAAAAGCTTCGTCAAACTTAAACATTCGTGACATTCACCGCTGCGATAGCTCGCCCCGCAAACCCCGGGGGACTTATGCTCGTCATTTCTGAACTGACCAAAACATTCGGCGCGAACACAGCGGTGGCCCGCGCTAATCTGCAGGTCGACAAGCCGCAGATGATCGGGATCATCGGCCGCTCTGGCGCGGGGAAGTCCACGCTGCTGCGGATGTTAAATCGACTGACCGATGCCTCCTCTGGGCAGATCCTGTTTCAAGGGCGCGATGTGACCGCCCTGCGCGGCGCGGCCCGGCGCGGCTGGCAGGCGGAATGTGCGATGATCTTTCAGCAGTTCAACCTCGTCCCGCGGATGGATGTGGTGTCGAACGTGCTGCACGGCACACTCAACCGCCGCTCGACGCTGAGCAGCATCTTCAACCTCTACCCCGATGCCGACATCACCCGCGCCATCGAAATCCTCGACCGGCTGGGCATCGCACAGCACGCGCCCAAACGGGCCGAGGCGCTTTCCGGCGGGCAGCAACAGCGCGTCGCCATCGCCCGCGCCCTGATGCAAGACCCGCAGATCATTCTGGCCGATGAGCCCATCGCCAGCCTCGACCCGATGAACGCGCAGGTGGTGATGCAATCGCTGCGTCGCATTCACGAGGAAGACGGCCGTATGGTCATCGCCAACCTTCACACGCTGGATACCGCGCGCCGCTATTGCGACCGCGTGGTGGGGATGCGCGACGGGAAAATCGTCTTTGACGGCACGCCCGCGCAGCTGACCACCAGCATGGCCCGCGAAATCTACGGTGCAGACAGCAGCTTCTCCGAAGCCGCCACCTCAACCGAGATCGAAACGCTGGACAAGGTGCCAGCCTGACACGACCCGCCCCAAGGGGCATATTTTCAAACTGGAGACGACAAAATGAAGAAGCTCATCGCCGCCGCACTGGCAACCACGGCCCTGACCGGCGCTGCACTGGCTCAATCCGCAGATGTCACCGAATTTCGCATCGGCATCCTTGGCGGGGAAAACGCGCAGGACCGGATGAACTCCTACGAATGTCTGCGCGGCTACACCGAAGAGCGCCTTGGCGTTCCGGCCAAACTCTTTGCCCCTGCCGACTATAACGGCGTGATCCAAGGTCTGCTGGGCGGCACGCTCGACATGGCATGGCTGGGCGCCTCGGCCTATGCCGCCGTGCATCTGCAAGACCCCGAAGCGGTCGAGCCGGTGCTGGTCAAGATCAACCTCGATGGCTCCTACGGCTATCACTCCATCGGTTTTGCGCGCAAAGACGCGGGCATCGAGAGCCTCGAAGACATGCAGGGCAAGGTCTTTGGCTTTGGCGATCCGAACTCCACCTCCGGCTACCTGATCCCTTCCATCGAAATCCCCCAGACAACCGGTGCCACCATGGAATCCGGTGACTACTTCGGCGAAGTGAAATTCACCGGCGGGCATGAGCAGACCATCGTCGCGGTCAACAACGGTGACGTCGACGGCGGCGTGACATGGGCCGACGGACAGGGCAACTGGGAAGACGGCTACAACTCCGGCGCGCTGCGCAAGGCGGTGGACGCGGGCCTCGTCGACATGAACGATCTGGTTGAAATCTGGCGCTCCAAGCCGATCCCCGAAGGCCCGGTCGTGCTGCGCAAAGACCTGCCTGAAGAGGTCAAAACGACCATGACCGTACTGGTAGACGAGCTGCACGAGATGGACGCCGACTGCGCTTACGGCGTGGCCGCGGGCGAGAGCCTTGGCTTCGATCCAATTGCCCATGACGCCTATGTCTCGATCGTCGAAGCGCGCAAGGCGAAATCCAACTGATCCGACAGAACGACAGACATCTGGCAGGTCCCGGCAACGATTGTCGGGGCCTGTCGTCATAGGGGGACGACAGATGCACCAGACCACCACCGCGCCAGATATCACGGCGGATTACCTTGCCCACACCCGACAAAAGCGGGTGATGAATATGATCCTGCTGGTCGTTTTCGTGGCCCTGCTGATCGGCGGCTTCGGCACCGCCAATGCCCGCAACGCAGGCGGGTTCTGGAACGGGCTGCCCAATGTTTTTGATTTCCCCACCGATGTGCTGAGCGAGGCTTGGGAGCGCGTCCATCTGCTGCCCGGCTATTTCGTGAAATACCTCCCCTCCCTCATCGAGACGGTGAACATCGCCGGGGCCGCGACGTTGATCGGCGCGCTCTTTGCCTTCTTCGCCGCCCTTCTGGCCACCCGTGGCCTTGCCCCCGCGCCATGGCTCGTCGGCCCGCTGCGCCGCCTGCTGGATGTGCTGCGCGCCGTGCCCGAGATTGTTGTCGCGCTGGTGCTGATCTTCCTGCTTGGCGGTGGCCCGGTGCCTGCAATGATCGCCATCGCGCTGCACACCGTGGGCGCGCTTGGCAAGCTCTTCTCCGAGGTCAACGAGAACGCCTCTCTCAAACCCGTCGAAGGGCTTGCCTCTGTCGGGGCGGGCTGGCTGCAGCGGATGGTCTTGGGCGTCGTGCCGCAGGTCGCGCCCAACTACCTCTCTTACGCGCTGCTGCGGTTCGAGATCAACATCCGCGCCTCCGCCATCCTCGGCTTCGTCGGCGCAGGCGGCATTGGCTATGACCTGCGCAACACGATGTCTTGGGGTCAGGGCAAATTCGACGAAGCGGCGGCGATCTTTCTGCTGCTCTTCGGCACCATCATCCTCGTTGATCAAGTCTCAAGCCATTTCCGCGACCGGCTGACCCATGGCCGCGCCTATAAGGACAAGGGAGCCATCCTGTGACCGACCTTACCGCTTCCACCCTCCCCGCCCAGCAGGTCGCCAGCCGCAGCTTCCGCCGCAAGCGGATGGCAAGCCTCGCCGCGCCGGTGCTGATCCTTGCCTATCTCACTTACGTCTTCTTTGCCTTCGACGTGGCCGGTCTGGGTGACCGCATCAATGTGTCGAACATGAAGACACTGGTGGCCGACAGCTATAGCTACAAAACCCATGTCGCCCGCGACAACCGCAATGGCGAGATGGAGATCGCCATCGAGGGGGAGCGCAAGGGCCGCTATGCCCCCGGCACCGCCCCCGATTGGGTCACCTTGGGCGAGACGACCCGCGTCGAGTTGGGCAACGGCCATACCGTCGAACTGGGGCCAGAGGTGCGCTATGACGTGCCGGGCTACGGGCTGATCACCGCCACGCCGGGGCGCAGCGGGGTCAACGCCACCCTGCCCGATGGCCCCTTGCCCGCGTGGATCAACGCCTCCAAAAACCGCCTTGCCGTGACCACGGAGGCAGGCCGCCTGACGATCACCCGCAACCGGGCCGAAGTGTTCCGCTATTTCAACGGGTGGGAGCTGTTCTTCTTTACGCTCGACAGCCCCTACCATGGCATGTCTCCGATTGAGCTGCTGCGCAGCGGCGACTATGGCGCAATTTGGCAGGACTTTTGGACCAACAAAATGTGGCGTCACGGCGATGTGGCATGGGCATTGGTCGAGACCATTCTCATGGCCTTTCTCGGCACCTTTGGCGCGGCGATGATTGCCCTGCCGCTGGGGTTCCTCGCGGCCAAGAACTTCTCCCCCTTAGGCGGTCTGCGCTTTGCCGCGCGGCGGTTGTTCGACTTCCTGCGCGGGGTCGACGGGCTGATCTGGACCATCGTTCTCTCCCGTGCCTTTGGCCCCGGCCCGCTGACCGGATCGCTCGCAATCCTGCTGACAGACACCGGCACCTTCGGCAAAATCTTCTCCGAAGCGCTGGAGAATGTGGATGACAAACAGATCGAGGGTATCGCCTCCACCGGGGCCGCCCCCGTGCAACGCTACCGCTTTGGCGTCATTCCACAGATCACCCCGGTGCTGCTGAGCCAAGTGCTCTACTATCTGGAATCCAACACCCGTTCAGCCACCATCATCGGCGCGATCACCGGCGGCGGCATTGGCCTGCTGCTGACCCAAGCGATCATCACCCAGAAAGATTGGGAGGAAGTGAGCTATTACATCGTGCTGATCATTCTGATGGTCGTGGCGATGGACAGCTTCTCAGGCTGGCTGCGCCGTAAGCTGATCGCGGGCACCGAGGCGGGTCACTGATGGCGCGTCTTAAACCCGACGCGCCCTTCCTCCACCCCGACTGCGAAATAACGGACACGCAGTTCGGGCGCTATGTCGAGATTGGGCGCGCCAGCCGCCTCGCCCATTCCGAGATCGGCGACTACTCCTATTGCGACCGCTGGTGCGACATCGCCAACACCCAAATCGGCAAGTTCAGCAATATCGCCGCCAGCGTGCGCATCGGGGCTACCGATCACCCGATGGAAAAGGCCAGCTTGCACCACTTCCACTACCGCGCCGGGGACTACTTTGATGGGGCCGAGGATGACGCCAACTGGTTCGCCCTGCGCCGCAGCCGCCGCACGGTGATCGGCCACGACACATGGCTGGGCCACGGCGCACAAATCCGGCCCGAGGTGACCATCGGTCATGGCGCGGTGGTCGCGGGCGGGGCCATCGTCACCCGCGATGTCGCCCCCTATATGATCGTCGCCGGTATCCCCGCCAAACCACTGCGCCGCCGCTTTTCCGAAAGCATCGCCGCGCGGATGGAGGAATTGGCGTGGTGGGATTGGCCCCATGCGCAGTTGCAGGCATCGCTCAAAGATTTTCAGACCCTGCCTGCCGAAGCCTTCTTGGAGAAATACAGCTAGTCTCCGGGGTTCAGCGTCAGCGTCACGCGGTCCCCGGCGAACCACGTCACCCCGTATTCCACCGGCACACCCTCCGGGTCCACGTTGATCCCAGCAGACCGCAAGATCGGCGCGCCTTCGGTCAGCCGCAGATGCAGCGCTTGCGTGGCACTGGCCAGCTTCGCCGTCAGCCGGGTCGAGGCGCGGGTGTAATCCGCCACCCCGCCCTGCCCCAAGGCCGATGTGACCGAGCGGCTGGTCTCAAGCGCCTTCAACAGGTCCGGAAACCGCGCGGCAGGAAACAGGCTGCGGAAAATCGCGATGGGCTGGTCATCGGCCAGCGACAGCCCTTCATAGACATGCACGAGCGCCTCCCCATCCAGCCCCAACTGCGCGGCCTCATGGGCCGAGGCCGCGCGACTCTCCAACGTCAAAATCTCCTTGGCCGGCACCCGCCCCGCCGCCGCAAGGTTCTGATGAAAACGCACCCGTTTGCCGATGGGATAATCCGTGGGGCGCTGCGCCACGAAGACCCCCGCCCCCCGGCGGCTGTAGGTCAGCCCGCTCTCGTTCATGTCACTGATCGCGCGACGCACCGTATGGCGGTTGACCCCGAAACGCGCCGCCAATTGCGCCTCGGTCGGAAGCCGGTCGCCGGGGGCGTATTTCCCCGTGGCAATGTCATGGGTCAGCGTGGCGGTGATGGTTTTCCAAATCGCAGTACGGGCCATGTCGCAGAAGTTTCACATATCCAAGCTTGCGCCAGCGGGAGGCCAGCGGCTAATACTTGTCTAGTTGTATAGTAAATTAGACAAATGCACAAGGTGTCTAGATGGCGGTTGAAACCAAAGAAAAGACCCGCGATCGGCAGGCTTGGATGGGCCTGCTCGCGCGGGCCGAGGCCGCTGATCTGGCCCGGCTCTGGGCGCGCTACGGCGCGGTCCCAGTACATGACCTGCTCCGCGCACCAGAGATCGGCGGCGTCATGCTGCGGGGCCGGATGGGCGCCGTGGGCGACGCCTTTAACATGGGCGAAATGTCGGTCACGCGCTGTTCGGTGCGGCTGGCGGATGGCCCTGACGGCCACGCCTATGTGCAAGGCCGCAGCCGCGACAAGGCGCTGCAGGCCGCCCTTATCGACGCGCTGATGCAAAGCGATGCCGCCGATGAGGTGCGCGCCAAACTGCTCGACCCGCTAGCCGAGATTGAGGCCCAACGCCGCGCCAGCCGCGCCGCCAAGGCCGCCGCCACCAAGGTCGACTTTTTCACCATGGTCAGAGGAGAAGACTGATGCAGACCCTATCGCTGACAGGTGGGTTTCGCGACGCGCCCAAAGACGCCGCTTTTGCCTTTCGCGCGGTGATGAACGCCATGGCCAAACCGGGGGAGATCAACAGCGTGGTTGGCGCTGAACCGCCTGCAGGCCTCTCGATCGCTGCCGGGCTCGTCCTGCTGACGCTCTGCGACCCCGAAACGCCGCTCTACCTCGCCCCCAGCCTCGACCGGCCCGAGCTTCGCGACTGGATCACCTTCCACACCGGCGCGCCCTTCGCTCCGGCCAGTGCGGCGCAATTCGCCTTGGGCACTTGGGACGAACTGCCCCTCAGCGACTTCCCCCTCGGAACCGCCGCCTACCCCGACCGCTCTGCCACGCTGATCGTCGAGGTGGATGATCTGCGCGCCGAGGGCGCAACCCTCTCCGGCCCCGGCATCAAAGACCGCACCGCGCTCTCGCTGCCCGAGCGCGCCGCCTTCCAACAAAATGCGGCGCTCTTCCCGCGTGGGTTGGATTTCATTTTCACCTGCGGCGACCGTCTGGCGGCGCTGCCCCGAAGCACAAAGGTGTCCTGATGTATGTAGCGGTAAAAGGCGGCGAGCGGGCGATCGACAACGCCCACGCATGGCTCGCCGAAGAGCGGCGCGGTGACGCAAGCGTGACCGAACTCAGCGTCGCGCAAATTCGCGAGCAGATGACGCTGGCGGTGAACCGGGTGATGGCCGAAGGCTCGCTCTATGATCCCGACCTCGCCGCGCTGGCGATCAAACAGGCGCGGGGCGATCTGATCGAAGCGGTGTTCTTGATCCGCGCCTATCGCACCACCCTGCCGCGTTTCGGTGCCTCGCGTCCGATGGACACCGGCACCATGGCCTGCGATCGCCGCGTCTCGGCCACCTTCAAGGATGCGCCGGGCGGGCAGGTCTTGGGGCCGACCTTCGACTACACGCACCGGCTGCTGGATTTCAAACTCGCCGCCGATGGGGAGGTGCCCCCCGCTCCCGAGGTGACCGATGCAGAGCCGCCCAAGGACACGCCGCACATCATGGAATTCCTCGACCGCGAAGGGCTGATGCAGCGCGACACGGATACCAGCACCCCGCCGCGCGATCTGACCCGCGAGCCGCTGGAACTGCCCGCCACCCGCGACCTGCGCCTGCAAGCGCTGACCCGCGGCGACGAAGGTTTCGTGCTTGGCATGGCCTACTCCACCCAGCGCGGCTATGCGCGCAACCACGCTTTCGTCGCGGAACTGCGCATCGGCAAAGTGGCGGTCGAGATGGACATTCCCGAACTGGGTTTCGCCATCGAGATCGGCGAGGTTGAGCTGACCGAATGCGAAACGGTGAACCAATTTGCAGGCTCCAAGACCGAACCGCCGCAGTTCACCCGTGGCTATGGGCTGGTCTTTGGCATGTCCGAGCGCAAGGCGATCTCCATGGCGCTGGTGGACCGGGCATTGCGTTGGGAGGAGTTGGGCGAAGACAACCTCGGCGCGCCTGCGCAGGATGCGGAATTCGTGCTCTATCACGCCGACAACATCCAGGCGACGGGGTTTTTGGAGCATATCAAACTGCCCCATTACGTCGATTTCCAATCCGAACTCGAACTGATCCGCAAACTGCGCCGCGAGGCGACAGCAGCCCAAGACGCGCCCCGGGAGGCCGCGGAATGAGCCCCGCCATAACACAGAGTGACCAAGACACGAATGAGGATAGCGGCATGAACGACTACAACTTTGCCTATCTGGATGAGCAGACCAAGCGGATGATCCGCCGCGCGATCCTGAAAGGGTTGGCGATCCCCGGTTATCAGGTGCCCTTTGCCAGCCGCGAAATGCCGATGCCCTATGGTTGGGGCACGGGCGGGGTGCAAGTCTCTGCCGCGGTGCTGACGCCCGAGGATACCTTCAAGGTAATCGACCAAGGCGCGGATGACACAACCAATGCCGTCTCGATCCGCCGCTTTTTCCAAAAAACCGCCGGGGTCGCCGTGACCGAAGCCACGACAGAGGCCAGCGTCATCCAAACCCGCCACCGCATTCCAGAAGCCGTGCTGCGCGAAGATCAAGTGCTGGTCTATCAGGTGCCAATCCCCGAACCGCTCCGCTTTCTTGAGCCTTCAGAAGTCGAGACCCGCAAGATGCACGAGCTGGAGGAATACGGGCTGATGCATGTAAAGCTCTACGAAGACATCGCCCAACACGGCGCGATTGCCACGGCCTATGCCTATCCGGTCAAGGTCGAGGGGCGCTATGTCATGGACCCGTCGCCGATCCCGAAATTCGACAATCCAAAACTGGAAATGGCCGCGATCCAACTCTTCGGCGCGGGGCGCGAACAGCGGATCTATGCGCTGCCGCCCTATACGCAGGTCGTGTCGCTGGATTTTGAGGACTATCCCTTTGAGGCGAGCAAAGCGGATTACGCCTGCGGCCTTTGCGGGGCCGAGGACAGCTATCTGGATGAGTTGATCGTCGATGACGCAGGCGGGCGTTTGTTCATGTGTTCTGACACCGATTACTGCGCAGCCCGTCAGGCGGCTGGGCATCGCGGCGCGGAAGCGGCCCCCGTGTTGGAGGGCATGGCATGACCCCCTTGTTGCAAGTTGAAAACATCGCGAAATTCTACGGCGCGCGGATTGGCTGCACCGATGTCAGCTTTGACCTCTACCCCGGTGAGGTGATGGGCATCGTCGGCGAAAGTGGCTCCGGCAAGTCGACGCTGCTGAACACGCTGGCGGGGCATCTGACGCCGGATCGTGGGGCTGTGCGTTTTGACACCCGCGCCGATGGGCTGCGCGACACGGTGACCATGAGCGAGCCGGAGCGCCGGATGCTGTCGCGCACCGATTGGGCCTTTGTCCACCAGCACGCGCGCGACGGGCTGCGCATGAACGTCAGCGCAGGCGGCAATGTGGGCGAGCGGCTGATGGCCGTGGGCGCGCGGCACTACGGTGACATCCGCGCCAGCGCCACCGATTGGCTGGGCCGGGTCGAGATCAACGAAGACCGGATCGACGACCGGCCCTCGGCCTTCTCTGGCGGGATGCAGCAGCGCTTGCAGATTGCCCGCAACCTCGTGACCGGGCCGCGACTGGTGTTCATGGACGAACCCACCGGCGGGCTGGACGTGAGCGTTCAGGCGCGGCTGCTCGACCTGCTGCGCGGGCTTGTGCGCGAGATGGGGCTGAGCGCCATCATCGTGACCCATGATCTGGCGGTGGTGCGGTTGCTGGCGGACCGGCTGATGGTGATGAAGGACGGCCATGTGGTGGAAACCGGGCTGACGGATCAGGTCTTGGATGACCCGCAGCATGGCTATACGCAGCTTTTGGTCTCTAGCGTGCTACAGGTTTGACGGTGCAGGGAAATGTTTCGCACGCGAAACAATTAACAAACGTTAACAATAGGTTAAACAAGGCTGAACCCATGATACGCGTGGAAAATGTGAGCAAATCCTTCACCCTGCACAACCAAGGTGCGGCGGTGATCCCGGTGATGCGCGGCGGTGAATTGACCGTGGCGCGCGGCGAATGCGTGGCGCTAACCGGGGCGTCGGGGGCCGGGAAATCAACGCTGATGCGGATGATCTATGGCAACTATCTGACCGCGTCAGGCCGGGTCATGGTGGGCGATCTGGATGTCGCCCGCGCCGCCCCGCGTGAGATACTGGAGTTGCGCCGCAATGTGCTGGGCTATGTCAGTCAGTTCCTGCGGGTGGTGCCGCGGGTGGCCACGCTTGACGTGGTGGCAGAACCGCTCCGCGCCGTGGACAGCAGCGAAGCCGAGGCACGGGCGCGGGCCGGAGAGTTGCTGGCGCAGCTCAACATCCCCGAGCGGCTTTGGCAGCTTAGCCCCACGACCTTTTCGGGCGGGGAGCAGCAGCGGGTGAACATCGCACGCGGCTTTGCACATCCTTACCCCGTTTTGCTGCTGGATGAGCCGACAGCGAGCCTTGATGCCACCAACCGCGCCACGGTGCTGGCGCTGATCGAAGAAGCCAAAGCGCGCGGCACGGCGATCTTGGGCATCTTCCATGACGAGGCCGCCCGCGACCAAATCTGCGACCGCGAGGTGGATGTCACCCGTTTCACCCCCGGACTGGCCGCATGAGCGGGCGCTTTATCGCGGTGGTGGGGCCCTCAGGCGTGGGTAAGGACAGTGTGATGGAAGCGCTGGCCGAAGCACAGCCCGACCTCTTCCTCGCCCGCCGCGCCATCACCCGTCCAAGTGCTGCGGGGGGCGAAGACTTTGACGGGATCGATGAGGCCGCGTTCCTGCGGTTGGAGGCGGAGGGCGCCTTTGCCCTGAGTTGGGCCGCGCATGGGTTGCGCTATGGCATCCCCATCGCGGTGGAGACGGCCCTAGCCGAGGGGCGCGACGTGCTGGCGAACCTCTCTCGCAGCATGCTGACCGAGGCCAAACTGCGGTTTGCGCGGTTCGAAGTCCTATCGCTGACCGCTTCGCCCGACGTATTGGTGGACCGGCTGCGGGGCCGTGGGCGCGAAACCGAGGCGGAAATCACCGCCCGGTTGACCCGGGCGGACCGCGCCCTGCCCGACCATATCGCGGCGATCAAGATCGATAACTCCGGCCCGCTCAAGCAGACCGTGGCGCAGGCGTTGGCGGCGCTCTATCCCGAGAGGGCGGCGCGGTGAACCTCGTGGAACATACCGTCTTCGGCCTGCCCCACCAGCGTCAGGCTGCTCAGCACAAAGGGCTGTGGCAGATGCGGCGCGATATAGGGGGCCAGCGCCGCGGTCACCTGTGGCAGATCACTTTTCGAGAGCTTGCCGGTCAGGGTGATGTGAAAGCGAAACACCTCCATCACGTAAGGATAGCCCCATTTCGTCAGGTTCGCCTCTTGCGCCGGGGTCAGGTTGGCTTGACGGCGGCGGGCCAAATCCGCCTCTGCCGGGGGCGCGCGGAAGGCATCGAGCCCGCGCACCACCTCGGCGGCCATGGCGTTGAGCGCAGCGGTGTCCCCCTCAGGCGTCAGCGCCAGAAAGCGGCCCAGCGGGGTCAGGGCCAGACAGTCCAGCGTGACGGGGGCAAGCTGCGTGCACAATGTCTCGAACGCGGATTGCAGGCCGTCAGCCGTAGCCCCCTCGGCCAACACAAAGGGCGGCTTGATCGTCGCATGCAGCCCGTATTTGCGCGGCGTTTCGGTCAGGGCGGCCACGTCCAGCCCGGCCACTTCCGGATGCGCCGCGGCCTGCCCGCGCGCCACATCCCAGCCAAGCCAAGCGGCTCCGGCTTCGGCCAGACTGCCCTGCGGCGTGTAATAGATCGCGTAGCGGTCGAACTTCATTCATCTTCTCCCTGCATCCATGGATGCGCAACAAGCGTGACGTTCACATGACAAAAGAAACCATTCTCGCCAATGCCAAAATCATCCTGCCCGATGCGGTGATCCCCGGCAGCGTGGTGCTGCGCGACGGGGTGATCGCCGATATCGCCGAAGGCAGCGCCGTGCCACAGGGGGCGGTCGATTGCGAAGGCCGCTACCTCGCCCCCGGTCTGGTGGAACTGCATACCGACAACCTTGAACGCCATATGAAACCGCGCCCCAAGGTGGATTGGCCGCATCGCGCGGCGATCATCGCCCATGACCGCGAGTTGGCGGGCACCGGGATCACCACGGTTTTCGACGCGATCCGGGTGGGGTCGATCCTGTCGGACGCGGGGCGCAAGCGCTATGGCAAATATGCCCGCGACATGGCCGATGAAATTCTAATGATGCGCGACAGCGGGGCGCTGGCGATCAGCCACCATATCCACCTGCGCGCCGAGATCTGTTCGGAAACGCTGGAGGAAGAACTGGCCGAGTTTGGTCCCGACGACAAAGTCGGCATCGTCAGCCTGATGGACCACACGCCGGGCCAGCGGCAATTCCGCGATGTGCAAAAGTTCGAGGATTACGTCTGCGGTAAAAACGGTCTCCCGCGTGAGGATTTTGGCGATTACGTCACCTTCCTGCATGGGCTGCAAGAACGGCTGGGCGCGAAACATGAGGCGGCAGCGGTAGCAGCCGCCGCGCAGTATGGCGCAGCACTGGCGAGCCACGATGACACCACAGCCGAGCAGGTCGCGACCAGCCACGCCCACGGCGTGCGCTTGGCCGAATTCCCCACCACCCGCGCGGCGGCAGAGGCCTGCCACGCCCAAGACATCGCAACGATCATGGGCGCGCCGAACCTCGTGCGCGGCGGGTCGCATTCGGGCAATGTGGCGGCAAAGGAATTGGCGGAACTGGACCTGCTCGATATTCTGTCGTCTGACTATGTCCCCGCGGCCCTGCTGTTGGGCGCCGTGCAACTGGGCAATCTATGGGGCGATATGGCGCGGGGGCTGGCGACCGTCACCCGCACGCCCGCGCATCACGTAGGCCTGACCGATCGGGGCGAGATTGCCTTGGGCGCGCGGGCCGATCTGATCCTGTTCGAGGTGATGAAAGACGCGCCGATCCTGCGGTCGGTCTATGCCATGGGCCATCGCGTCGCGTAGCCTCTCATCCTCTCCGGCATCCGCCAGCTTGGCGGGTGCTGGCCCGCGTTTTTCTGCGCGAAAACCCGCCCCTTGAAAGAATGTGCTTTTTGCGCTCGTCTTGCCGCTTCATAAGACTAGGTTACATATACCCTGCATCTTGCAGGTTGCATTTAGCCGGGTCCAGCGACCGACAAGCTTGAGGAAAATGGTGCAAGAAGCATTGAGATTGGCGAGCGATCGCCTTGGGCAGATCGTCGAAGACGCGGCAAGCGAAGTTTACCTGTTTTCAGTCGAAGACTTTACCTTCACCCTCGCCAATCGCGGCGCGCGGGAGAACCTTGGCTATTCGATGGAAGAGCTGCGCGGCATGGCGGCGTGGCACATCAAGCCCGAACTGACACGCGAGGCGTTTCTGGACCTCGTCGAGCCGCTGATCAACGGCAAGACGACAACGATTGAATATGAGACGGTCCACCAGCGCAAGGACGGCTCGCGGTATTGCGTTCTGACCCATTTGCAGCTGATCTCAACCGAAGGCGAAAAGGTCCTTTATGCGGCCATTCAGGACATCACCAAACAGAAAGAGACCAACGCGGCGCTGACCAAAGTCTCGGCCCGGCTGGACGCGATCCTGAGCAACACCACGATGGCCATCTTCATGATGGACGACAAACAGCAATGCGTCTTTATGAACCGCGCAGCCGAAGAGTTGACCGGCTATAAATTCGAGGAAACCGTCAACAGACCGCTGCATGACGTGATCCACCACACCCACCCCGACGGGCGGCATTTCCCAATCGAAGACTGCGCCATCGACCGCGCTTTTCCGGAAAACCACCAGACGCAGGGTGAGGAAACCTTTGTCCATAAGGACGGCAGTTTCTATCCCGTGGGCTTCACCGCCTCGCCAATGAAGGATGAGACCGGCAAAACCGTGGGCACCGTGATCGAGGCCCGCGACCTGCGCGAGGAACTGCGCGCACGCAACGCCGAGATTGAGTTCAACAACGCGCTGAAAACCAAGGTCGAAGAGGCCATGGCCGAACGGGACCGGCTTGAGGCGCAGTTGGTACAGGCGCAAAAGATGGAAGCCGTGGGCCAACTCACTGGCGGCATCGCGCATGATTTCAACAACCTGCTTCAGGTGGTGGGCAGCAACCTTCAGCTTTTGTCAAAGGAACTGGCCGAGGTCGACGCCAAGCGGCGGTTTGTCGACAACGCCATGGCGGGGGTGTCGCGCGGCGCAAAGCTGACCGCGCAACTGCTCGCCTTTGGGCGGCAGCAACCCTTGGAGCCGAAGCCGCAAAACCTTGGCCGATTGGTGCGGGGCATGGACGACATGTTGCGCCGCACCCTTGGCGAAGGGATCGAGGTCGAGACGGTGATCTCGGGCGGGCTGTGGAACTGTCTTGTCGATCCGGCGCAGTTGGAAAACGTGATCCTGAACCTTGCGATCAATGCGCGCGACGCGATGGCCCACCATGGCAAGCTGACAATCGAAGTGGGCAACGCCGCCCTTGACGACGCCTATGCCCAAAGCCACCCGAATGTGGCCCCCGGCCAATATGTCATGCTGGCGATCACCGATACCGGCGCAGGCATCGCACCGGAGATCATGGAAAAGGTCTTTGATCCCTTCTTCACCACCAAAGACACGGGCGAAGGCACGGGGCTTGGCCTCAGCATGGTTTACGGCTTCATCAAACAGTCCGGCGGGCATATCAAACTCTACAGCGAAGAGAACCAAGGCACGACCGTGCGGGTCTATCTGCCGCGCACGCAGCGCCAGGAAGAAAGCGCCCCGTTGCCTGCCACCACCGAAACGCCCACGGGCAGCGGTGAGGTGATCCTCGTGGTCGAAGACGACGCCGCCGTGCGCGAGACCGCCGTCGATCAGCTGCGCGATCTTGGCTATGGCGTGCTCACCGCCGAGAATGCCGATAGCGCGTTGGCAATCGTCAAAAGCGGGGTGAAGATCAACCTGCTGTTCACCGATGTAGTCATGCCCGGCAAAATCCGCAGCCCCGAGCTTGCCCGCGAGACCAAGGCGCATCTGCCGAATGTCGGCGTGCTCTTTACTTCGGGCTATACCCAGAACGCGATTGTCCACGCCGGGCGGCTGGACGAAGGGGTCGATCTGCTGAGCAAGCCCTACACCCGCGAGCGGCTGGCCCTGAAAATTCATGAGATTCTCTCTCGCCAATCCGGCACCGATGCCGCCCACTTGGCGCAGGAAGACGCGCACAGCGCCCCCGATGACGCGCTCAAGGTTTTGCTGGTCGAAGATGACGCGCTGATCTGCATGGCTACCGCGGATATGCTTGCCGATCTGGGCTATGCCGTGACCGAAGCCGACAGCGTCGCCGCCGCCGAACGCAGCCTTGAGGCCGAGCGGTTCGACATCATGTTCACCGATCTCGGCCTGCCCGACGGCTCTGGCATGGATCTGGTGCAGCACGTCACACAACTGCGCCCCGAGATCGCGGTTATCATCGCCTCTGGGGCCGATCCGCGAGAATATGCCGAAGGCGAGACCGAGCCCACGCGCTATGTCAGCTTGATGAAACCCTATGACGAGCATTCTCTGAAACGCGCCTTGGAGCAGTGCAAAGAGCCCACGGGATAAGGCGGCTAGGATCAGCCCCGTTTTCAATCTATGACGTGAGAAAACAAAAGAGAGGCAGATCATGCGCAGGATCACATTCGCAGCCGTTTCCACCCTTATTTTCGCCGCAGGTTGTGCGGGCATCGCCGCCGATCAGGTGATGGTCCACCGCACCGGACCGGATGAGCTTTTGAAGCTGCGGTCTGGGCCCGGGCTTGATTTCGGGGTCATCATGGGGCTGCCCGATGGCACCATCTTGAACCGCCGCGATTGCGTGACCGAGATTGGCCAGCTTTGGTGCCGGGTGTCCTTGGCCGATGCGCCAGAGGTGCAGGGCTATGTCTCGGCGGACTATATCTCTGACGTCTGATCTATAGGTCAGACTACGGGTGGCGCGCATTTGGTGCCGCCCGCGGCGCTCTTTGGTCAAGCCACCGCGTCCCAGCCCAGTTGGCGGCCCCTGTCGCTGACAGGGTGCGGCATTCGCCCCCTCTCGCCCCCCCCCTGTTCGGCCACCTGTCGATTTCCGCGCGCACCGCTCTACCTCAGCCCTTCACACCCTTCGTGAAACCGCTGGAATATCTCAAGAGTAAGGAAAACCATGTGCCGCTTCCTCGCCTATATCGGACCTGAACTGCCAATCGAGTCACTGCTCCTTGCGCCTGAGAACAGCCTGCTGAACCAGAGCCTTGATCCGGAACTTCACCCCAGCCTGCAACTGGCCGGTTGGGGCTTTGCCGCCTGGAGCGCGCATCTGCTGAAACCTGACGCGCCGCTGCTTTATCACCGGCCCAAGGCGGCCTTTCACGACGACAATGCCAAGACCCTGATCCCCAGCCTACAGGCCCATACGATGCTGTCGCATATCCGCGCGGCCTCTTATGACGCCAGCGTCGTGCAGGCCGATGAAAACTGCCACCCTTTTTCCTTTGACCATACCCCGTGGATCATCGCGCAGAACGGTGCCCTGCCCCATTGGCGGCAGTTGCAACGTGAGCTCCTGCCCCATTGCAAAGATCAATACCTCACCCAGATGCGCGGCACGACGGATACGGAATTTCTTTATGTGCTGCTGCTGTCATTGCTGGAAGGCGACAGCGATGACGATGTGCAGCGCGGGTTTGAAAAGCTGCTGAAGGTGATCTGCAAAGCCGCGCGCGACCTCGATCTTGCGGCGCTGACCAAACTCAAGATCGCGCTTGTCAGTTCGCATCGGATCATCGGCGTGAACTTTGGCTGCGGCCATGAGGGCGAAACCGATGTGACGGGCGATTGGAAAAAGCTGCGAGAGGAGGACCTGCCCCTTTCGATGCTGCTTGAGCCGATCTACCTCCTTACCGGCGCGAATTTTGAGGACCATGCGAATTCTTATGACATCGACCCCTGCCCCGAGGGGGAGGCGACCTCGGCCATACTCGCGTCAGAGCCGCTGACCGAAGACGGGGACGAGTGGCTGAAAATCGAATTCGGTGAGATTGTCCTTCTGGAGCGGAAAGACGGGCGGATCAGCAAGACGGTCCGCAAGCTTGACGTTTAATCCCTGCCCCAGCCGATAGGAGCCAGTCCATGACAGATCGTTTCGACAATTTCGCCGACCTCTCTGCCGAGATGACAGCGGAAATCGACTACCGCATCCGCGCCGAGGACCGGGGCAGCGCGGTGGTCATTCTGGCGCCCCATGGCGGCACGATTGAGCCCGAGACCAGCCTGATCGCCGAGGCCATCGCGGGAAGCGACTATTCCTACTATCTGTTCGAGGCGCTGAAGGCCGGGGCGCATGGGGATTTCCACATCACCTCGCACCGCTTTGACGAGCCGCAGGCGTTGGAGCTTGTGGCGGGGGCGACGGTGGCCGTGGCGATCCATGGGCGCAAGGATGATGGCACCGAAACGGTCTGGCTTGGTGGGCGCGCCGAGGCGCTACGAGATGCCATCGGCGTGGCCCTTCGCGACGCGGGCTTTGACGCGGCGCCCAACACTACCCTGCCCGGCGTGCATGAGACGAACATCTGCAACCGCACCCGCTCTGGCGAGGGGGTGCAGCTTGAACTGCCCCGGACGCTGCGGCGTAGCCTCGTCGAGGATGCGGATATGTTAGCGAGGTTTTGTCTGGCGGTGCGCGGGGCGCTTTAGCCTAAAGCGGCAGGCCCAGCACGGGCCTGCCGAGGTCTTAGCTTCGTTTTTGAAACAGGATCACCATCAGCGCCAGAAGCGACGAGCCCAGCATCAACAGCAGCGACACGGCATTCAACAGCGGGGTTGAGCCTTCTTTCAATCGATCGAACATGGCGATGGTCAGCGGCGCATCAGAACCCACCAGCATCAGCGTGGTGTTGAAGTTCTCAAAGCTCATGAGAAACGCCACTACGACCGCGCCAATCATCGCAGGTGCAAGGAACGGCAGCGTGATCGTGCGCACAGCCGTCAAACGATCCGCGCCAAGGTTCAGCGCCGCCTCTTCCAGCGTGCGGTCAAACTTCTGCAAGCGGGCCGAGATCACCAGCGTGGCGATGGTGGTGATAAAGCTGAACTGCCCCAAGATCACCAACAATAGACCGGGGCGCAGCGCTTGAATGTCGATCTGCGCCATGTCCCAGACGCCGTTGGCCAGCGTGGAGGAAAACACCAGCACCGAGATGCCCAGCACGATGCCGGGGATCACCAACGGCAGCAGCATCAACACATAGAGAAACCCCTTGCCGCGAAACTCATAGCGGTTGAACAAAAAGGCGTTCGTCGTGCCAACGCAGACCGACATGATCGCCACGCAAAGCGCCACGAACGCCGATGTGCCCACCGACCGCAGGATGCCGCGTTCATGAAAGACGCCGATCTGCGGGCGCTCCTCGCCAAAGAACCAGTTCCAAGTGAACCCCTCCCACGGGAGGGAGGGGAACTGGCTGTCGTTGAAGGCGAATACCGCCACCACGGTCAACGGCAGAGCCAGATAGAGAAAGAACAGCGCCACATAGCCACCATAGAGGATGCGAAAGCTGCGCGATTGTGGGATTGTCGGGATCATTGGATCACCCCATCGTTTCCTTGAGGGTCCGGCCCGTGAGCCAGAGCATCCCCCAGACGATCACCGAAGACAGCACCAAAAGCATAAAGCCAAAGGCGGCGCCAAGCTCCCAATTGGAGCGCACGATGAACTGGTTATAGATCATTTCGGTGAACCACAGGCTGTCCTTGCCGCCCAGCATTGTCGGCGTCAGGTAGTTCCCCAAGCTCAGCATGAAGACCACGATACAGCCCGAGACGATGCCGGGCATGGCGTGGGGGATGATGATCTCTCGCAAGACCGAAAGCCCGCTGCCGCCCAGATCATAGCCCGCTTCGATCACACTGTCGTCGAGGCTTTCCAGCGTGGTGACAAGCGGCACCACCATGAAGAGCATCGAGGTATAGACCAGCCCCACCATCATCGTGGCATCGGTATAAAGCATCTCAACCGGGCGATCCGCCAGCCCCGCCCATTGCAGCAGGTTCGAGACGAGACCCGTCTCGCGCAGCAGGATCATCCAGCCAAAAGTACGCACCAGCTCAGAGACATAGAACGGAATCAGGCAGAGCAGGAACAACACCTGTTGCAACCGCCCCTTGGCCATCTTGGCGATGTAATAAGACACCGGAAAGGCGATCAGCAGCGTCAGCGCGGTTGCCAGCACCGACATCACCGCCGTCCGCCAGAAGGTCCGCAGGTAAAGCGGTTCGGTCAGCGCCTTTTCGTATTGCGCCAAGCTGGTTTCATAGACGCCAAAGCTGATCCGTTCGCGCAGCGAAATCAGCAGCATGTCGATATGCGGGATGATGATGAGCAGACCCAGCCAAAGCACCAAAGGCGTCAGCAGCAGGTAGAATGTCAGTCGGGATTGGCTGCGCATCACGCGACCCCAAAGCAGGTCGCCTGCCCCGCGCCCCAGCCGATATGCACCACGTCGCCGCGTTTCAGACTTGAGAACTCCCCCGATTGCGGCAGCGTGACTTCGACCGTCTCACCCGCATCATCCTGCACCAAGACGCGGGAAGCCGCGCCGTTGAACAACAGACTGGTGACGGTGCCCTTTAGCTGATTGTCGAAACCCGACAGCGCATCGGCACTGGCAGCCAGCCGAATGGATTCGGGCCGCACGAAAATCTCGGCCTTTGCCCCTTGGACAAGGCCCGCGCCGGTGGCGCGCATGGCAAGCCCGCTGTCGGTGCGCAGTTGCAGCGCGTCGCCCTCCACCCGTTCGATCCGGCCTTTCCAGCGGTTCGACTCTCCGATGAAACCGGCGACGAAGGGTGTTTCGGGGCGGTAGTAGAGGTCTTGCCCCCGGCCCACCTGCTCGAACTGGCCATTGCTCATCACCGCGATCTGGTCGGACATCACGAGCGCTTCGGATTGGTCATGGGTGATATAGACGAATGTCGTGTCAAAGGCGGCTTGCAGGGCCTTCAGCTCAACCTTCATATGTTCCCGCAGCTTGAGGTCCAGCGCCCCCAGCGGTTCATCCAGCAGCAGCACGTCAGGCTCCAACACCATGCAGCGCGCGATGGCGACCCGTTGTTTCTGACCGCCCGACAGCTCATCCGTCTTGCGCGCGCCGATCCCCGGCAGGCCGATCCGGTCGAGCGCCTCGTCGACTTTGCGCGCGATCTCGGCCTTGGGCATGCCGCGACGGCGCAGCCCGTAGCCAATGTTCTCGGCAATCGTCATCATCGGGAAAAGCGCCAGATGTTGGAACACCATGTTCACGGGCCGCTTGTTCGGCGGCGTATCAAGCACCGATCCGCCCTTGATCCGAATGTCACCAGAGGTCGGGTCAAGAAACCCCGCGATCATCCGCATGATCGTCGTTTTGCCGCAGCCCGAAGGCCCGAGGATGGAGAAGAAACTGCCCGGCGGCACCGTGAAGGAGACGTTGTTAACAGCGGTGGTATCGCCGAACCGCTTCACGAGGTCGACGCATTCCAGATCTGGGGTCATGTGAATTCCGTATAAAGGAGCGACACCCCCGAGATGAGGGTGCCGCCCGATGGTCAGTTATCAGTTGGCAGCTTGGACGCGGTCCAGCACTTCGCCTTCGATCGTTTCCAGACCGGCAGGCACTGGAGGATACCATTTGATGTTGTCGATCGCTTCTTGTGGGAAGCTTGCCTGATACTTGGCTTTCAGGCTGTCTTCGGCAAACTCATCCGCGCCTGCAGAGGCGGTGAAGTTGCCCGCCGCTGCGGTAATCATCGCCGCGACTTCGGGCTGCATGACAAAGTTGATCCACTCATAGGCCACATCATCGGCCTGCCCCTTGGCGGGCAGAACGAAGGTGTCGATCCAGCCCAAAGCGCCCGAGGCCGGGGCCACGAAGGTCAGATCAGCGTTGTCGTCGTTCAGCTTCCAGCCGCCGGTGTCCCATGCCATCGACGCGGTCACTTCGCCCGAGCGCAGCAGGTTCATCAGCTCATCACCGCCACCCCAATAGGTTTTGACGTTCTCTTTACATTCGATCAGCTTGGCTTCGACCTTACCCATGATCTCAGCGTATTTGGCTTCGTCGCCATAGGCGGCAAAGGGGTCTTCGCCCATAGCGAAGGCGAAACCGATCAGCGTCGGACGTTTCAGACGGTAGGAGACCTTACCCGCCACTTCCGGCGCGCAGAGGTCGGTGTAATCCTTGACCGTGTCACCCGCTTCGGCGGTGTTCATCACCAGACCGGAGGTGCCCCAGACGTGCGGCACGCCATAGACATCGCCGTTCACGGTGGTGTTGGCCATGGTTGCGTCGAGCATGGAGGTGATGAAAAGCTCTTTGTTCAGCTTGGAGACATCGATCGGCTTGTAGATGCCGAATTCCATCTGGGGGCCCATGATGCGGTCTTGCGACGGCTGAGCGAGGTCGAAACCACCGCCGCCCGTCGCACGCAGCTTGGCGATCATCTCTTCATTGTTGGATTTCGTGACTTCGACGGTATGGCCGGTCTCTTCTTCGAATTTCGCGACCACGTCCTCAGGTGCGTAGCCGCCCCATGTCAAAAGACGCAGTGTGTCGGCTTGGGCCACGGAGGCGAGACCCGCCAGCATGGTGCCGGCCAGCAGAATGGTTCGTGTCATGGGAAATCCTCTTTCTAGTGTACTAATTGTCGGCAGAATGCGCGCGTTAGACCATTTGGTCAATTTATACTTCGTCGCATTGCGGCCCCTTGTGACCTGACAATGCAAAACATTTGTGACAGAGGGGGAAAATGCCGTTTGTTTTGGCAGGGTTGCTGCGGGCCTAGGCGCGCCGTGGGCCCGCAGCTACGGCGGCCTTGTTCACACAAACGCCACAGCGGCCAGATCGCAAAACAGCCTTAATGAGGGTCGAAGCCGGGTGCTGCATCTGGACAAAACCCTTTCACATACGTGGGCAATCACCGCGGGGATAATGGCCGCGCCGGGAGGCGAAACCGTCGTAGTCTCAGCAAGCCGCATGCAGTCTCGGGCAGGATGACCCACCCGAGAATGCATTGATCTTGCTCAATCAAGGTAGTGCGTCAGCGCGAGGGAGACTTCGGGCACATAGGTCACCAAGAGCAGGACAAACGCCAACACGGCGATGAACGGCAAGTTGGTGCGAGACGTTTCCCAGATGCCCGCGCGGGCGATGGAGCAGGAGGTGATAAGCACTGATGCCACAGGCGGGGTCTGCTGACCGATCGCAAGGTTCAGCGTTACCATGATACCGAAGTGGATCGGATCAATCCCCACCGCATTGACCAGCGGCATCACCACCGGCACGACCAAGATGATCGCGGCGGCCCCATGCAAGAACATCCCCAAGACCAGCAAGAGCAGGTTCAACAGTGCCAGAACGATCAGCGGGTTCGTGGTGACATCGGTAATCTGGGCCGCCAAGGTTTGCGGCACCTGCGCTTGGGTCAGGAACAACCCCAAGGCGGCGGAGGTGGACACCAGCAGCATCACCACGCCGGTCTGGCTGACGCCTTCGAGCATGGTCTTGCGGAGCCGGGACACATCCAGATCACGGTAGATGAATAGCCCGATCACCAAGGCCGCCATAACCGCAAGCCCCGCGCCTTCGGTGGCGGTGACCAAACCTGAAAAGATACCGCCAAGGATGATGACCGGCATGGTCAAGGCCCAGAACGCCTCTTTGAAGGTCCGGCCCACATGGCCCAGATCAAAGCTCTCGGCACGCGGTAGGTCATAGCGGACGGCCAGCACATAGGTCACCGTCATCAAAAGAAAGGCCCCCAAAAGGCCGGGCACGACCCCCGCGACAAAAAGCTTGATCACCGAGGTTTCGGCAATGGCCCCGTAGAGGATCATCGGGATCGAGGGCGGGATGATGATGGCAAGCGATGCCGAAGAGGATGTGATCGCCGCCGCCAATGTCCGTGAATAGCCGCGCCGCTTCATCTCGGGGATCAGGACGGTGCCGGTTGCGGCCACATCGGCCACAGCTGAGCCAGAGATCTCGGCAAAGACCATCGAGACGCCGATGTTTACCATACCAAGCCCGCCGCGGATAAAACCGATCAGCGCGGTGACAAAGTTGATCAGCCGCAAAGAGATGCCAGAGGTGTTCATCAGATTGCCCGCCAGAATGAACAACGGAATCGCAATCAGCGGAAAAGAGGTCGAGCCGGAATAGAGCTTGATCACCATGTCATAGAAGGCGTCTGGCCCGGAAGTCAGCAGAAAGCCCGCCATAGAGGTCACCCCGATCGCGACGGCGATGGGCACGTTGATCAAGATCAGAGTGATCAGGGCAATGGTGGTGTAAAGGAGGATCATTTGGCGGTGTCCTTTAGGTCGAGCGTGGCGGTTTCGGCCTCGGCCTCGGCGATGGCTTTGTCGATTTCTGCATGTTCGGGATCAATCCCTTGCGCGGCCAAGCGCAGGGCGCGCGGCAGGGTCAAGAGGGTGCCGATGATCATCAAGACCGAAGCGATCGGGATCACCGATTGCACGATGTCCAAAGTCATCCAGCGCAAGGACAGCAGTGAATCCCATTTCGCCACCGCCAAAACGGCATTGCCGTAATAGGCTGTGACGGAGAAATAAATGATGACGAGCAGCTCGGAAAATAATGTCAGCACGATGGCCGCAGATTTCGGCAAGGCGATGACGATGCCCGAAAAGCCCATGTGTTGGCGCATGAACACCGCATAGGCGGCGCCGAAATAGGTGAGCCAAGCCAGCAGGACGCTGGCGATCTCATCGTACCATGCGGGCGATGCACCGAGGTAACGCATGGTGGTCGAATAAACGACCGCTCCCGCCAGTGTCACCAACAGCGCGAGGCAAACCGTTTCGATTGCCCAAAGAAGTAAACGCTCGATCTTAGCGACCATGCCTGTCTCCTGTTCTGAGTGGCCCCGGCCAGCCCATGCCAACCGGGGCGAAGCTGCGTTTACTTGGCCAGTTCTTGCGCGCGCGAGACGAGCGCGTCGCCCCCCGGCACTTGGCTGGAGAAGGCAGCGTAGATCGGCGCGGAGGCTTCGATAAAGGCGGCCTTGTCGGCCTCATTGACCTCTACCCCCGCGGCGCGGACCTTCTCGACCAATTCACTGTCGGCGGTTTCGCCTTGGTTCAGCGACCAGTCCTGAACGGATGCGGCAACTTCGGTCGCGGCGGTCTTGACCTCATCGGGAAGTTTCGACCAGGTTTCGGCCCCGGTGGTCAGATAGGTAGGTGAATAGACGTGGCCAGTCAGGCTCAGGTAGCCCTGCACCTCTTGGAAATTCGCGCCGACGATATTGGTCAGCGGGTTTTCCTGCCCGTCCATTGTGCCGGTCTGAAGGGCGACAAACACTTCAGAGAAAGACATCGGCGTCGGGTTTGCGCCCCATTCTTTGAACATCGAAACCCGCCATTCAGAAGACGGCGTGCGGATTTTGAGCCCATCCAAATCGCTGGGGGTGTTGATCGGGCGGGCATTGTTGGTGATCTGGCGGAAACCGTTTTCCCAAGTGGAGAGCACTTCAAGCCCGGCTTTGCGCGCCAGTGGGGCCAAATCGGGCTGCACGATC
>Ga0208315_1000543_pt1 | contig 26322 bp, 35 predicted proteins | sample MalvireepMed_215_FD_184239 | JGI IMG/M metagenome (GOLD analysis project Ga0208315, IMG submission 184239) | Marine viral communities from the Global Malaspina Expedition - Malaspina viral metaG DeepMed_215 (SPAdes) (version 2) | ecosystem: Environmental > Aquatic > Marine > Oceanic | place... | reverse complement strand
TTTCGGGACACCTAATTCTTGATATACTGGAGCCATGCAAGATAGAGTAAAAGAGCTTCGTCGGGTGCCGGCGTCAGAACTCAGGGCGAACCCCAAGAACTGGCGCCGGCACCCACCGTCCCAGGAAGCCGCCCTCCGGGGAGTCCTGGAGGACATCGGATTCGCGGACGCGGTCATCGCCAGGGAGACCGACGACGGCCTGGAGCTTATCGACGGCCATTTGCGCCAAGAGGTCATGGGCGACCAAGTCATCCCGGTATTGATCGTGGACGTGACCGAGGAGGAAGCGGACAAGATGCTCCTCACCCATGATCCGCTGGCGATGATGGCCCACGCCGACCAGGATCAACTTCAACACCTGCTCCAGAGTACACAATTCGAGGACCGGGCGGTCAACGATATGTTGGAGGCGTTGGCTAACGGGGATCGGATGCCGGACTTGACCGAGCCGGTGGAAGACCCAGGCCCACAGATAGACCGGGCAGACGAGCTGCGGCAAAAGTGGCAGACCGAGCGGGGCCAGGTCTGGGAGGTCGGACGCCACCGGCTGATGTGCGGGGATAGCCAGCAATACAACCAGAGTGAAGGGCTTGACCTTGTGTTCGACCCAGACTGGAGCATTGAACAGTTGGGTGTGCCTGACTTTAAATCAGCCCTCGTCTTTACCGACGGGCGGCGGGCGCACGAATCTCTGGAGCGTTTTGGCCCTCCAGCGTGGGTGTTCGTATGGGATTGTGTGACGAGCTGGTACACGCCGAACCGCCCATTGCAACGCCATAAGTTATGCTTCTGGTACGGTTCAGTTGATGCGTACCGATTCGATGGAGCGCATTACGGAACCGCCGGGGAGAGTCGGCAAGTGCAAAACACCAGGGGTCGCTATGTGTTCCACCCCGACCCACGAGGCAAGCATCTAGCTGATATATTCCAATATCCATTACCGCGCCTCCATGCAGGGGGGCTGCACTCGCACCAGAAACCGGTGGACTGGATGAGATTATTACTCGGCAACTGTACGTCAGGGGATGTTTACGACCCATTCCTTGGCTCCGGGACGACGATGGTTGCCGCTGAGCAACTGGGCCGCATCTGCTACGGGGTGGAGATCGAGCCGAAGTATGTCGCGGTGACCCTGGAACGGATGGCCGGCATGGGGCTTGAGCCGAAGTTGGACACTGGATAATACATGGGTTTACAAAACGGAACGCGAATCACAGCCGAATTAAGACGGTCGCAAGTCCTCCAGCTAAAGCAAGCCGGGGCGTCGGAGCAAGCCATCGCCGACCAGCTCGGCGTGTCCAAGACGCAGATCAACAACGACGTCAAGCGGCGGCTGGCGGAGATTCGGAAGAGTGACACCGAGGCGGTGGAGCAGGAATACGCCCTCCAGAAATCCAGATACGAGCGACTGCTGCTCCGATGGTGGAGCCAGGCCACGGGCCCAGATGATACCCAAGCGGCGAGGGCTACGGGGATCGTCCTGGACATTCTCCGGCGACTTGATACCATCGGCGGGCTTGTGCCGGATAAACCGTTAATCCAGTTTAATCAGCAGAACATTATGGCCGGCGGCGCGACCTTCGCGGACCTACTCCGGGAGGCGATGACCGGCGGCGAGATAGTGGAAGCCTGTGACAGCACTGACCCAGGCTGAGAAGCGGTGGCTGGTCGATCACTCCAGGGCTGATCCGGATTATTTCTGGGAGTCGGTTCTGGGATGCGGCACGGTTTACGATAAGCAATTAGAGATGGCGAGGGCGGTCAGGGACCACAACCGGGTCGCGGTCGTTGGGGCCAACGGCACCGGCAAGGACTGGCAATCGGCCAGGATCATGCTCTGGTGGATGGCTACCCACTACCCGGCTATTACGGTCGTCCTCGGCCCGACTCATCGCCAGGTCTCGGACATTGTGTGGAAGGAGGCCCGGTCCGCATATCTAACGTCAAGGATATCGCTGGGCGGGCAGATGTACCGGACGGCACGGTGGGAGTATGACGACCGCCACTATGCGGTCGGGTTCGCCACTGATAACGAGTACAACATCCAGGGGTTCCACAGTCCCCACCTTCTGGTCATCCTGACCGAGGCCCACAACATCGAGCAATCCCACATCGACGCGGTCAAGCGCCTCAATCCCAGCAGAATGTTGCTCACCGGGAACGCCTTCGCCAGCTCGGGCGAGTTCTACGATGCGTTCCACGGTGGAAGCGACCTATACCACACGGTTGAAATTGCGGCGGCAGACACACCGAACATCCAGCAAAATCGGGAGCTTATACCTGGGATGGTTACAGCGGAGCAGGTAGAGGAACGGCGCCGGGAGTGGGGAGAGGAGTCGGCCCTTTATGTCGCTTCGGTCCTGGGCCGGTTCCCGGACAATCTGGAGGACACGGTGGTCCCAAGGTCGTCTATCCTTGCTGCCGTAAAACGTAACCTACCGCCGAACGAGGGCGACGTAATCATCCTATCATGCGATGTCGCGAGATTCGGCAGCGATAGAACCGTCGTATATCGTCGCCAGGGCCATCAGTGCCGGAAGGTGTGGGACGTCCAGGGCCACGATACCCAGCAGATAGCCGGGCAGTTGATCATCATGGCGGAGGAGGAACCGGATGGAATCACCGTTGAAATCATCGTCGATGAAACCGGAATTGGAGCCGGTGTGGTGGACCGACTTAATGAGAGCGACATTCGGCAGGGGGATGCTAGCGTCTCGGGTTTCAATGGTGGTGAGCGTGCCGACGCTGACGACCGCTACGTCAACGCCATTGCCGAAGCCTGGCTTGAGCTCGCCCGAGCGTTCAAGTCTGGTACTATCGACGTCGACGACAACCCCGCACTAATCTCTCAGCTCTCCTCGAGACGTTACAAGATCCAGGGCGACCGGCGCCTCATCCTCGAAAGCAAGGCCGACTACAAGAAAAGGATCCACAGGAGTCCAGACGATGCGGACGCTCTCGCGATGGCTTACTCTCCCCTACATGGTGCGCCCAGCCTTCGCTTCTTTGACCCCTAGACGCCGGGCTCAGATCGTCGAGGTGGTCGGATTTGGTATAGTAGTGGGGTCGATCTTTTGGGTGTCGATCGGGGCGGGGCTGGCACTCCTCGGTATAACCGTCGTGGTCTACGCCCAGCTAATGCGGAGGGTTTGATGCTCTTGTTGGATTTGTTCTGCGGTGCTGGCGGTGCGGCCAAGGGTCGGCGGCGGGAGACGCACGCTGATCTCTGGTGAGTTTGGCATCGATTGGATGAAAAGAGACGAACGCAGTAGCGCCATCCCGCCAGCCTACACAGAATATATCGGCCAGCGGCTCATGGAGGTCTTATCGTGACGATGCTTCAACGGCTCTCAGATCTGGTTCTGACTCGGGCGCACAACCAAGAGCGCCCGCCCCAGGTCGCTCAGGGGCAGGTCAATTTCGCGAACACGGGCCTCGGTGTTGGTGGACAGGCTGGCATGGCCGGGCAGATGAATACCTACTCGACGGTCAGCTCGGTCTACGCCGCCGTGAGTAAGATCTCCGAAGCCGTGGCGTCTGCGGAGTGGCACCTCTACGCCGGGCCCGGGAAGTCCAATGAGGTATTCTCCCACCTGGCCCTTACCCTGTGGAACTCGGCCAACGAGTTCGATACGCGCCATGATTTCCTCGAGATGAGCCAACAGCACTTCGAGCTCACCGGCGAGAGTTGGTGGGTCTTGGTCCGCAACAACAGCGGGATTCCCGTCGAGATGTGGGCTGTCCGGCCCGACCGCATGACTCCGATCAAGAGCCATGACGAGTACATCCTCGGGTACTGGTACACCCTCGGGGGCGAGCGGATCCCTCTGGACCTCCAGGACGTGATCTTTATCCGGCGCCCCAACCCCTTGGATCCCTACCGTGGGCAAGGCCCCATACAGGCCCTAGTCCTCGACCTTGGCTCCGAGGTAGAAGCGGCCAACTACAACCGGGCGTTCTTCCGCAACGACGCTACGCCCGGGGGGATCATCGAGGCCGACCGTTCAATGAGTGATCCTGACTTCAAGAGGCTGGTCGAGCGGTGGAAGGAATTTCATCAGGGTACCAACAACGCCGGACGTATTGGATTCCTGGAGCGGGCGAAGTTCACTGAGCGGAAGTATACCCAACGCGACATGCAGTTCGTCCAGTTGCGGGACCAGGTCCGGGACATGGTGCTCGCGGCCTACGGCGTACCGCTCCCGATGCTCGGTGTCATGGAGGCGCCGTCGCGAGCGAACGCTCAGGCGGCAGAGTTCATCTTTGCTCGGTGGGCTATTAAACCGCGATTGAACCGGATTAGGCTGGCGCTCAACGAGAAGCTCCTGAAGCTCTACCCGGACCGTGGGCTCCATTTCGAGTACAACGATCCGACGCCCAACAACAGGGAGCTCGATCTCACTGAGGCCACTACCGGGTACGAGAAGGGGACACACAAGCTCAACGAGGCGCGGGCCCTCTTAAACCTGGAGGAAGTCCCCGAGGGTGACGAGTTCAAGGTCTCGGTCCCGGCGCCCATGATGGGCGAGCCCTTCGCCCTTGGGGTGAAAGCAGGTGGCAAATATTCCCAAGAATATTCCAAGGCGCTCACCGAGGAGGACATCGCGGAGCGGGCGATGCTCCTCGGTTGGAAGCGCCGGTTAGCGGCAGAGGCCGCGGAGCTGGTCGCGTTCCTTGAACAGTTCGGCAAACCCACGTTGGAGCTCAGTGTGGTGTCCACTAAGATCGAGATCTCCGACATCCAGGGGTACGACTGGGATTGGTGGTCGAAGTACGGACCGGAAGTTATCGAGGAGCTCGAGGCATCGATCCGGATCGCGATGCTCAACCAGTTTCCCGCTATGTCTCTCGTCACCGCCCAGGAGCTCGCGGCTACCTACGCCCGTGAACGCGGAGCCCGGCTCCTACGTGCGGACGGAAATCTCAACCTCACGAACGCGACCCGGAACCGGGTCAACGTCTTGGTAGCCCGGACCATCGAGAACGGCGAGAGTCTCTCGACGCTCCAGAAGTCGTTGCGTGAGGACTTGGCCTTCAGTCCCGAGAAGGCTCGCGTCGTGGCCCGCACCGAGACGGCCACCGCTCAGGGCCAGGGGGCCAAGCAAGCCGCCGAAGCCCAGGACTTCGATCAGAAGCGGTGGATCACTCAGGGCGACGACGTGGTGGACGCCACTGGCGCCGGTACGCCTTGCCTGGACGCCGAGGGCGAGGGCTGGATTAAGGTCGGGGATCCCTTCATCAACGGGCTCGACACCATCCCGGCCCATCCCAACTGCCGGTGCAACGTCCGGTACCGGCGGGATCCCGACCGGACCGAGACTCGGAGCGTCTGCTCTCACTGTGGGAAGCCCGACATGGTGGTCACTAACCGAGACGGCGCCGGGTACTTCTGCCGCCGGTGCAACCTCATATTGATCGCTTAGTTCAGTTCCCTTGGTATCAGTGTCCGCTCTGTCCGTGGTGGACGTCCTACCCCGGACTCTTGACGATCCACTTGCGGACGGTCCACGGCGGGAGTAAACTATAGTCGCCCCCAAACCAGCGGCCCGCTCGATTGCCTCATCCCTCAATCGGGTGGGCCTTATTTTGGAGTCCCTAGCTGAAACGTAGTAGCGGTTTATCCTGGCGGTGCAATCTTTGTGGCGGTCCAACACGCGTCGTTGATTCGCGGTCATTCCCTACGCGTATTACCCGCCGCCGGGAATGTGATGATTGCGGGTTTCGTATAAGTACCGAGGAGGTCGTCGTCAATAATCTGACGCGACGAGTAAGATCTCCGAAGCGCCTTCGCCCGGGAAGTCCAATGAGGTATTCTTCCACTACGACCGCCGGTAGCCAATAGTTGACACCCTACCATCGCTTGTGGTAGCGTCCGTCTTGGCGCTTGTTGCTAGTCAAGTGTCACCTCCTTTTATCGGGGACTCCATCGACCAACGGAGTTGAGTGACTGCCCGGCATCTGCCATTCAACTCCGGGAGTCCTAAAACCAAACAATTGAATAGGCGACCCGGCCAGCCGCCAAGCGCGGTGTGCTCACGTAGCACAGAGCCGATCTGTAGAGCCAAGGGTTCGATCCACGTTGGGAAAACCGGAGCGTGGGGTCGGACCCTTTTTTGTTGTCATGGGAGCGAAGGCATGAACGAACGCAGTCTGAAGTTTGTCCGCCACCTGGAGCGGGCCGAAGTCAAGGTAGTCGACGCCAGGCTGGGAAAGATCCACGCGGTGGTATCGACCGAGACGCGGGACCGGGATGGCGACATCATCCGGGCCTCCGGTTGGGACGTCGACAATTTCATGGCTAACCCCGTGATGCTCGATTCCCACCGGTACGGGTCCATCGAGGCGATCATCGGCCAATGGACCGCGATGGCTACCCGTGGCAAGTCCCTCGTGGGAGAGGCCACCTACGACGTCGGCCAGGGCATACCAGCGGCTGACCGTGGGTTCCAGTTGGCCCAGGAAGGCCGGGCCGCGTTCAGCGTCGGTTTCATTCCCGATATGTCGAAGGCCAAAGAGATCAAGGCCACCGACAGCATGTGGCCCAACTACGAGTTCAACGGCCAAGAGCTCCTCGAAGTCAGTCAGGTATCGGTGCCCGCCAACCCGGACGCACTCCAGCGCATGAAAGGATTCCATCCCGTGATCGACGGGATCGTCGATGAAGTCCTGGGCGATGGGATCAACCGTATCAAGTACGCGATCGAACAGTCGGCGGCAGAGGAAGCGTTCCTGAAGGAGAACCCCGGGATCTTCACTCCCGAGGAGGTCTGTTTCCTCAGCGGGCTAATCACGCTGACTCAGAACGAGCATCTAGAGGAGCGGATCAAGCTCCTGGAGCTCGGCTACAAGGCGTTGCTGGAGCTCGGTGACGAGCTCGCGGAAGCCCACGAAAAGGAAACCGAGGAACCCGAACCGGATCCCCCCATCGCGTCTGTATTCCGAGAAGCATTACAGGAGGCTTTCAGTCATGCCTAAGACTGTGGAGTTGATCATCCCGGAAAGCGCGTCAGAGCTAGAGGAGCTCCTCAACGACGAGGCGAAAGTCCGTGCCCTCATGATGGACCCCGCCGGACTTAAGACCTTCGTCGGCGAGTACGCCAAAGAGGTCGCTTCAAACGACCCGGACCTCGTCGGTCAAGGCAAGGAGGCCATCCAGAAGGGGCTCGCAGGGTTCCTCGAGGAGCAAGGGTTCCATAAAGAGGGGATCCAGCGGTTACCGATGGACCAGATCACCGCGAACAAGATGGCCTACAACGGCGGCAGCGAGCTCGCGTGGTTCCGGGATATGAAGCCCGGACAACGCGCGGCGGCTCTGTCGATTTATGAGCCCGAATCCGACGGCGCCCGCCTAGACGGGTTATTCGGACGGATAGGCCATTTCTACCAAGGGGCCGCGGCGGTCACTGATAACTACTGGGAAAGCCAGGGGTTGAAGGGACTGACCGAAGCCCGGACCAAAGTCCTCAACGAGAGCCAAGGCGACCAGGGCGGATTCCTGGTCCCGGAGGAGTTCCGAGTCCAGCTCCTATCCCTGGCCCTCGAGCAAGCCCTCATCCGGAGCCGGGCGTTCGTCATTCCCATGACCGGGCTAACAGTCCGGATCCCTGCTATCCGCGACACGACCCACAGCTCCACGGTGTTCGGTGGCATCCAAGCGTATTGGACGCCGGAGTCTGGATCCTTCACGCAGACCGAGCCTACGTTCTCACAGGTGCGGTTGGACGCTGGCAAGTTGATGGGAGGTACTCGCGTTGCGAACGAGTTGATCCGCGACAGTGCGATCTCCCTGGAGGCGGTGCTCAACAGGCTATTCGCCCAGGCGATGGCGTACTTCGAGGACGACGCTTTCATCAACGGCGTCGGTGCAGGCCAACCCGTCGGCATCCTCAACGCTGACGCGCTGGTGAGCGTGACTAAAGAAACCGGCCAAGCGGCTACAACGCTCGTTTGGGAGAACCTGGTCAAGATGTATTCCCGGATGCTCCCGGCGTCCTTGGGATCGGCCATCTGGTACGCCCATAACGACGTGTTCCCTCAGTTGGCAACAATGGCCCTCAACGTCGGCACCGGCGGGTCTGCGGTCTGGATCAACAACGGCGTGGCCGGGCCCCCGGCGACCATCCTCGGGCGCCCGGTGTTCTTTACCGAGAAGGCGCAGACCCTTGGTACCGCGGGAGACATCGTGTTCTGCGACCCGAGCTACTACCTGATCGGCGACCGGCAGAGCTTGGAGATCGCGAGCTCGATGCACACCCGGTTCAACACCGACGAGACGGAGTGGAGATTCATCGAACGGTTGACCGGCAGACCGTGGATCGACTCGGCGCTTACCCCACGGAACGGGTCGAACACTGTGACCCCGTTCGTGAACCTGGCAACCAGAGCCTAGTGAGGATGCCCGCATGGGGTGGGCAGACCTGAGCAATAGGAGTGACGACATGGGGAGCATGAGACTATCAGAACACGCGAGCCTTACCCTGACCGAGACGGTTGACATCGGCAACGCCTCCGCGAATAGCGGTTATCTCGCCATGAAAAATTACACCCGAGCGATGGGCTACGCCGAGATCGGTACTTGGGACAGCTCCGACGATCTGGATGAGGCCAGCTTCCAGCAGGCGAGCGACTCCAGCGGCACCGGAGTGAAAGCCCTCACCACCTCCTCAGACGGTGGCAACTACGACACCACGGCGACCACTGGTGACATCCTAGACGCCGACGGTGACTTCGTAATCATCGAGATAAGGGGCGAGGATCTCGATGTGGATTCGACCACGCCTTTCAATCACATTCGGATGCTGGTGACTGAGGACGACAACACCGGGGTCGACAACGTCACGCTGATCGTCACCCGCTACGGCTACGCCCACCCGCAGAAGGAGCTCCAGGGCGCCGCTGTACTGGGTAGCAAAGTCTACGTGGACGTCAACTCACCGGCCAACTAAAACCAATGATTGAGATCACCATAAAAACATTGGGCAACCGGCGGGAAGTCCCGCCGGGAGTCCCGGATGGCGATTGGTTCGAGGAAATGCGCGGGCTCGCGAGTCACCCCGACCGCGACGAGCTCCTGGCGGAGATCCCGTGGATCCATCCCGTCATGGAGTACCTTGAGCCGACCCTATTGGTGAGGCTCAAGATACAGGCCCTAGTCTGGCGCAAGCACACCGGCGCTTTCCCGGCGGAGATCGCTTGGTGGTGGCCCGTCAGACAGGGACGTCGACGGGGCCAGGTGCCTCACGGTACGTGGTCCGCGGCGAGCATTATTAACTCCAGCGGCGTCCTTCAGTGCGGCTTCTGTGGGGCCCGCTGGAGCCCCCATCATGACGGCAGTCCCCATGCGGACCGCTGTAAACTATGCGACCGAATCACGATCGTCGCGCACGACGAGAGGGAGGACCAAAATGGCCCAGGTATTGATCGAGGAGAATGGATTAGAGTGGACGGCCCGATGTCCGAATTGCTCGGACCATTTCCTGATTACCAATTATCAGGAGAGGGACGGTAAGCAGTTCCCGATAGCCGACACGAGCAAAGCTCCAGACAAGTGCAAGCGGTGCGGGAGTCCGATGGACCCGGTGAAGGCCAAGGTATTCATGGACAAGATAGCCGGGACGTCAGGAGTCCCATCGGTAAGCGGGGCGACAGCGGTAGCCGTCATGGATCCACCGGCGGAGGTTGGCGGTGACGACGAAGCCGAAACGTCCTAGAACTACCCGGGGGGTCGGTCGACCGATCCGGCGTGGTGAGGACAAGCAAATCAAGGACGCTGAGAAGCCCTCTGAGCCCGTCAAAAAATAGCACGTTTGTGTAGATTTAACAAGAGGCGCTACCCCCTAATTCAACTCAAATTTAAAGCAGCCTCTTTGGGGCTCACAAGCGCATCTCCGCGACGCAGTTTCTTAGAAACCGACCAATTTTGAACAAGCACCAATAAAATCAGGGGCTATAGCAACAAGGGTTAGAACCCCGAAAAGCTAAAGGAGAGCCAAAATGAGAACCCTACTCAACACCCCTTACCTACACGGTAACCCGCTCGTGATCGCCTTGTTCCTCGTGTTCGTGGTGATCGACGAGATCCGCGGATATTTCCAGATCAACCTCGGTCGGTTCCCGATGTTGTTCAAGCGGTATTACCTAGGGATGATCTACTACCAATTCGGGCCGATCGACGATCCGTACTGGAGGACAGCGCGCCGCGCTCCGTTCTTACAGTGGGCCCGCAACAGCATCCAGTATAAGTTAGAGAGCGCCTATCACCGGACGATGGTCGGGTGGGAGACGTACAAGAGGACCGGGCGATGGGTCTACATGCCAGTCGCCGGGGGCGTGACCAGGTCCGCACCCATGAGTCCGTTGTACTACCGCCAACAGCCTGGGGGCTTCCCGTTCATCTCTGACGCGAGCATGTTTACTGGGAACATATTTTTCGTCGACGATGGCACCGCCACCGGTGGGACTACAGCGGGTTTCGGTCAACATCCTGACCGGGCCGTGACTACCATCGACGCGGGTTACAACCTCTGTACCGCCAGCCAGGGCGATACAGTGCTCGTGCTCACCGGCCACGCTGAGACTATCACCAACTCCGCCCGGATCACCATGGACGTGGCCGGTATCGACGTGCGTGGGCTAGGCCGCGAGCTCGCGAAACCCACCATTACCTATGGGACCGACACTACCGCCGATATAGCCATGACTGCCGGGAGCAATTACCTCGGTAATCTCCGACATGTGTCGGATGTCAACTCGCTGGTCAACTTCCTGGATATGGGTGTCGGTAATCTCACGGTCGAGGACTGCGACTTCGTTACGAGCTCCGCGAAGGAGGCCGTCACTTTCGTAGACATCGCCACTACCTTCGACAACTTCGTGTTCCGCCGGTGCCGGTTCTATCAGCCGACAGACCCCGCGGGCACCGATGGCGCCGCCGGGACCGGGTGCATCTACTGGGTTGACACTGAGTACATCTTGGTGGAGGACTGCGAGTTCTACGGGAACTTCGAGACGGCGATCTTCCACAACCGGACGACCGCTGGGACTCACCTATTCGTGATCAACTGCCACGGTATCCAGAACCTATCCGGCGCTGAGCCGTTCCAACTGGTCGACGGTCAGAGCGGTGCGATGGTCGGTGGTGGATTCATCACCCCCGCAGAAACTGCGGCCGCCGAGGCCACGCTGGTCGGCACCGTGGGGGCCGGGTTCTTCGTGCTACCCCCCGGGAACTTCGGTAACGACGGTGGGGCCGGTGGTCAGGGTGGGATCATCATCGCGACCGCCTCATAGGAGTAGCCGCCGTGATAATGAAAAATCGCAACGTCATTGGTCAGCAGGTCGTCGTCACTGTCACTAAGACCCGGCCTGCCGACACCGACGCCTACTCCGCCGGGGACGTGATCTCCGAGAGCACGTCGGCCGGGACGACCTGGACGTTTGATGCGGTCGTCCATTCGAACGGCGGTAGCGGTCGCATAGTCCGGGCTGCGTTCCTGGACGACGACACCGCCCATACCAACCAGGTCGCCCTACTCTTGTTCAGCGTGACGCCCACAAGCGCCCTGGATGATAACGGGGCCAACACCGGGCCCATCCTCGCCGACAGCGACAACTTCATCGGGTCCATTGACTTCGACGCCTCGAAGGATTACGGGACCGGTTTCTCGTTCGCCGTCGCTACCGAGGGTAATAGCAAGTTACCGCTTTCTTTCAGGTGTGAGGAGGGAGACGACGCCATCTACGGAATCCTCGTCGCGGTCGACGCCCTTACCCCGACGTCGGGTGAGGTATTCCGGATCAACCTGGATATTGATCAAGACTGATGTCGTGGGAGCAACTACAGGCCATCCTCAAGGAGAACCGGGCGGACGCGACGCGGCGAGCCACGGAGCCGCCCGTCGCGTGTCCGATCGACGGGACGCTCCTGGTGGTCCGCGCCGACGGGGTCCGGAATTGCCCGATGGGGAATTACAGGTGGCCCAGGTGAATTGTTCGTGCGGGGCTCTCCTGATCGTGGCGGGCGCCGGTGGCGGAACCGGCGATATCTCTTGGGCTAATTACGCCGTCTGTGGGAGAGGCCACACCGTACTCTTAAAACAGCATTAAACGACTCGGCAACACCGCCGGGAATCTTTCAGCTTAGAAAGCAGGGGTTGAGATGCCCAACTGGTACGCCACAAGAGAGTCGGTCAAGGCCCGCGGCTTTAGTGGTCGCGGTTTGGATCCCGTCATTGACCGCATCATCGAATCCGCGAGCGAACGGATCGACCTCTGGACTCGCCGCTTTTTCATTCCCCGAACTGAGACGCGACTCTACCGTTGGCCGGGTGTAGCGTCCGGTGTCGGCAAGCTGTGGCTGGATCAAGATCTCATCTCCGTGACGACGCTCCAGACCAAGGCCCAAAATACTACCCCCACGACGATCGCTGCCACGGACTACTTCACCGAGCCTAACAACTCGGGCCCGCCTTACGACTCGATTGAGATCGACACGTCTAGTACAGCGGCGTTCGAGTCTGGCGACACTCCTCAGCGGTCCATCAGCGTCCTTGGTTCCTGGGGATACAAGAGCACTACCCGGTCGATCGGGCTGGTCGACGACCCCAGCGGGATCACGTCCTCAGAGACGACCCTGATCCTTAAAGATGGGAGCCTCCATACCGGTGCTGGCGTGGGCGATACTCTCTTGATCGGGTCTGAGCAACTATTCGTGGCAGATAAAGACTTCCTGGCCCTCAACCCCGACGCGGGCGGCGCCATCCTCTTGAACATGTCCGGCAACCTGGCCGCGAATCCAGGGACGGACCTGGTTACCCTGGACGCGAGCCACAGCGTCGTCGCGGGCGAAGTGATCCGGATCAATACCGAGCAGATGTATGTTCTCTACGTCTCGACGAACGACTTGACCGTGATCCGTGGGTTCAACGGCTCGACCCTCGCGGCCCACACGGACAACGACGCCATCGACGTGGCCCGGAGCTTGACCGTCGAGCGCGGGGTGAACGGTACCACGGCGGCGGCTATCTCAGACAATGACGCCGTCTCGAAGTACGAGGCACCGTTCGAGATCATCGAGTGGTGCATACAGGAAGCGATCGCGACGATCCACCAAGAGACGGGCGGGATGGGTCGTAGTGTGGGCGCGGGTGAAGGGGCCCGGGAAGTCACTGGCCGGGAGCTCTCGTCCATGCGCGAGCGCCGTATCGATTCGTGGCAGCGTCCCCGGCAGGCGGCGATATGACGACGCCCGGCGTCACAGTTAGGCAGACGGGTCGGATTTTCACGTCCGGCTCCGCTGACATGCACCGGCTCGGGAATGACATCATCCGTGAGCTCGTCCAGCTCGGGGAGAGCCGACTCGACCAGGTGCTCCGGCCCAGGCCCGCCGGGGTCTACCTGTCGGTTTCCCAAGCTGACCGTGGGAAAGCCAGCACGGGCCATTACCGGCGATCAGTACACGCCAGGTACCAGGATCTACACGCCCGGATCGACGACGGTGGTGTAGTGTACGGACCTTGGTTGGAGCGAGGAGCGGGAGGTACCCGGTTCCGTGGGTATGCTCAGTTCCGGCGCACCGGGCAATTCATCCAAGCCAAAGTCCCGGAGATCTCGAAAAAGGTAATCACCCGGTACGTCAACAAGTTGCGATAGATGGCTTTCAACATCTCAGACACCCTCGACGTCGTCCTAGGCCATGTGGCCTCTAGCGGCCATGTGAGCGGCTCCAGTCTTGGCGAGCCGGTCATACCGCCGGAGGGGGTGGAGCGGCTGTTCGGATCCGTCTACATGCGGAGTACGTCGGTCCTCATTGTCTACGGTGACGGTGCTACCCAGGAGAGCCACGTCGTCGTTGTACGGCTCTATAGGCCGGTACTCCGGGAACCCGTCGCGGATGGTGAGCGGGAGCTCGCTATAGCCGCCTCAGAGCTCCTGGAGGATCTCGCCGAGGACTTCACCCTCGGGGCGACAGTACGGGAGATCGACGTTGCGGGCGGTCAGGGCGGGGTATCACTCGGCTCCGAGTGGGGACATATCGAGATGGGAAATTTGATGTACCGAGTGGTAGACATCACGGTTCCGGTGATCGTAGACGACTCTGCGACGTCCGCGCCGTGAGGTGGGTATGGGACCACTCGATTCGGCTGGCCGCGTTCGTTGGGCTCGGTGGGTTATGGCTCCTGGACATATCGGACGTCGTGCGTCCCAACGACTTGGAGAATGGATTCTGGAGCTTAAGCGCGGAGCGAGGTTTCCACTGGGGACTCTGGACAGCGATCGTCGCTTTCCTATTCGTGGGGATTAAAGGACGGTAGGCATGGAGATGGGGTTTAACTTCAGGATCAAGGGCTGGCGGTTCGACATCCGAGCGGTGGTCGCATGGAAGGGACCGACGGCCAACTTTTTCATCGGGATAGGCCCAGCGGGTAAGCAGGAGGAATGATGGCAACGTGTGACGAACTAACACGCAAGGGCGGTATCCACAACGATGATCTCGAAGATCTCCACATCGTCGTAATGAAGCCGCAGTTGGAGATCCTGGCCGCGTACTACAAGCGGACGATCCTGGAGAAAGAAGCTCACCGACAAACGCTAATCTTGTTGGGCGAGATCATCGCCGGTGACATTGACCCGGCCACCGTGATCGTCAACCCGGATGGCTGGCTCATAAAAGCGCCGCGGCCCAACGGGGCGATACTACCCGTAGAGGAGGTGAGCCCGAATGGTTACGCAAACACCGCAGACCCGCTCAACCTATCCCTCACGTCCTCCCCTTAGCGTACTCGAATACGAGTTCTCCTATGCACGGAGCATCGATCGATTCCGGTTCCGCCACCGGGACCAGTTTTGGCTCTGCGACGTCCTGGCCGGTGATCTCTGGATCCGCCGGGCCGACGGCAACACCGGCAAGCTGTACGTCGTCTGCCAGTTGAGCATCGACTCCGCCGGGACCGCCCAGGTGTGGGCTCCCGACGGCGCCATCCTGGATGCTCTCCAGGCAGAGGTAATCCGGCCTGGTACGAACGCCCAGCCGGAAGATTGGGCGGACTTCCCGCAAGGGTTACGCGCACAGTGGCGGCTCTGTCTCAACAGGCCCCGGCGCGTCTGGAGGATCCGGGACGAGCGTCACCCGGAGAAGATGTGGAACACCAACGGCTACCGGGGGATCGTCCATATCTCGCGGATGGACGGCGGGCCCCACGTCCACGCCGATCAACCCGCGTGGATATCCGACAACGGAGTGGTGCAGTTCTATGGCTAAGAAATACATCGTCGGCAACCCGAGAGAGATCCCGAAGGGTGTCCCGATCAAGTCCCGAGTCAACGCGGACGGCACAGAGGTCGATTTCTACGAAGGCGACGAATGGACGCCGGGCCCTAAGACAACCAAGGCAATGATCGCCCGGTGGCTCGAGGATGAGTCGTTGATCGAGGTGACCAGTGGCTAAGAAATCCGGTCTTACCCAGCAGATGTACGTCGGCGGATTCGATCTGTCGAATGACGTCGGGACTCTCGACCTGGGTTCGCCGCGGACGACCCTGGAGGTCACGGGCATTGATAAGTCTGCGATCGAGAGGCTCTTGGCGCAAGCGGACGGTGCGATCGCTTTCACGCCTTACTTCAACGACGCCACCGGCCAAGAGCACCTGGCTCTACGTGGTTTGGCCCGGACGGACGTCGAGGTATTGGTGGCCTTGGCTGGCGGAGCCAAGGGTAGCGTGTCTGCTATTATGACGGCGAAGCAGGCCAACTATGACTGGACCCGTGCCGCTGACGGATCCTTTACCGGTCAGGTCACTACGCAGGCGTCCGGGGTCACGCCCGAGTACGGGACGATCCTACTCGCGAAGGCGACGATCTCCTCGACCGGTAACTCCGCCTCTGAGAATAACGGTGGTAGTAGCTCAGCGGGGCTCGCGGGTATGATTCACCTCACCGCCTTTTCAGGGACGGACTACACGGCCACAATCCAAGATAGCACCAACGATTCATGCTTCTGTACGTTGAAGGCGTTTGCTCAGATCACCGCTGTCAACAAGGCCGAGAGGGTCACTGTGAGCGGTACGGTCAACCAATATCTGCGGGTCAACCACGGCGGGACGTTCAACTCGGTCGACGTCGTGATCGCTACTCGCAGGGGTGAGAGTGTGGATAAGGTGAGCTACTAAGTGGGTATCTACATCAAGCATCCGCTGGATCTCGGTGCCCAGGTGTTCCGCATGAACCGGGCGGACCTCACCCTGGGGGGCGTTCGTTTGACGGATTACTGGGAAGTAGCTAACTGTCGCGAGTTCGACTGCGAGCAGTACGAGCGCGGGTGGACTAGCACCTACGACCCGAGCACGGAGCTTGGGCGCCGACAGATCCGATTCGTTCGTAAGCTCAAGAACAGATCCTTCCGTGAGGATAGTGGCGGCGATGGTCTGGTCCGGTTCCATTTTCCGCCCGGCCAGAAATGCTTTCGGGGCCCGCACCAGAAACCGATCGAGCGCGACCCTATCTTCAATCACCTAGCCCGCGGTCGCGACTCAGTCGTCATGGACTACGATCAATTTCACGACACCATGAACGAGACGGTCGTTCAGATTAGACAGGCACGTCGGGAGGTATAGCGAGTGCCAGCGGCAAATCAATTGGAGCAGGCGAAACTTTGTAACCGCTGCGACGCGGTGAAGCCAGCGAGCGAGTTCTACGCTCGCCATGATACTCGCCGTCCGAAGGGGCCTTGCAAGGAATGTCGGTTGACCGAGTTAAAGAGTCCAGCGAACCGGCGCAAAAACGCTGACTCCAAACGCCGTCAAGCCTATGGAATTACTCAGGCCCAATATGATCGCCTATATTTTGAGCAGGCTGGTTTGTGCGCCATTTGCCGACAACCGGAAACTCGGCTACACGGTCGGTATGGTGTCCCTTTCAATTTAGGCGTTGACCACAATCACACAACAGGAAGTATTCGGGGCCTCTTATGTAATACGTGCAATCGAGCTCTCGGTCTGATGGGTGATGATCCATCAATATTCGAGGCGGCGCTTCGCTATCTGCTGGGCGCCCCTAGCTAAAATGGAGGCATGTCATCGCTAAAGAATCAGGTATCGGTTGGACTACAGCATCCCGGGATGATAGCGCGGCGTCCCTCAAGGCTATCGTCAACGACGTATTAAACGTTGACTTTGCTATCCCCCGTGGATCCCAGGATGTCACCGGGTTGGACAAGTCCGCGATGGAGCGCTTGTTACTACTCGGGGATTACACGTCGACTTGGCTAATGAGTTTCAACGACGCGTCCAATCGGAGCTTCGACGTCCACAAGACAGTTGGGAGCGCCGACGTCACCCGGAGCGAGAGCCTCGTCGTTAGCGGTCAGACGCTCAACAATGAGGTGTTGCTGATTGATATGGCGATTGCCCGCGCCGCCGATGGGAGCTTGACGATCACCGGGCCCGCTGTCCTACAGGACGGCACAGATCCCACCTGGAGCTAGAGCATGGACCCGGCGATTGACGCGACGTTGACATTCGACGACACGAAGTACGAAGGCGCCGAGGTGACGGTCCGCCTCAACCCTGCCGCCGACGTGCTCATGCGCCTGGAGGAGCTTGGAGATACCAACCAGTGGATCCGGCTCCTCATGGCCTTTGGCGAGGGTGTGCTCATCTCGTGGAACGTCGACAACGATGGCATCGCTATTCCGGCGACCGGCCTTGGGTTTGCAAGTCAGCCGATGGAGTTCTGCGATCTCATCATCTCGACCTGGCGGGGAGAGGCCGCGATCAACGTCGACAACAACTTAGCGGACGACGAGGCGATAGAAGATCTGGATCTCGGGGATATGAGCGTCGTTGTTCCGGTGGGAGCGAATGGCTCAGAAAGTTGAAATACAGGTAACGGCTAATACCCAGCAGGCCGAGACGAGCGTCAAGCGGCTGGGCCAACGGTTTGAAAAGACTACGCCCGAAGTCAAGTCTTTGGGCAACTCAGTCGGTGGATTGACTAAGACTCTCGGGCTCCTGGGGCTGAGTAGTATCGGTGTCGGCGTCGCCATGCGGACCATCATCCAGGGAGCGGCTGCGTCCGCGAAAGCCCAGGCTCAATTGAGCGTGATCAGCGGTCGGCTTCCATCGGAGTTGAAAGCATCGTTCGACGAAACGGCCCCACACTTCGGTGAGATCGCCGACCGGTTTGGTGTACTGGAGGACGACGTCGCCATCGCCTTTGCTCAAATCCTCGAATCGACTCGGCAACCCAACCGAGGCTTCGAGGATCTCGCTGGTGTCATTGGTACGTTCCGCGATGGTACAGTCAACTCGATCGAGGACGCATCGGCTCTATGGATTGCCGCCTGGAAAGGCGATGAGAAAGCCATCGAAAGTCTGACCGGCTTTTTCGAGGGACTTGACGAAGCCATCGCCCGCCACGCTGAGGAAGGCGAGAAGGCGGTCCAGATCTCCGATAAGATCGGGAGGCATATGGATGAAATGAAACGACGCACCGGGGAAGCCTTCGATCAATTAACGCGGGGAGACTGGGCCGGATTCTTCGAGCGCGATGCCCAGAAGGTGCACCGGGCGGCTGAACTCGCCAGCCGCGCTCTGCAAAAGCTGAGGGATCTCGGCGGAGCTTTGGGCTTTATCGATCGAGCCCCGACTCGTGTATCCACACCGTTCGACGCCAACCTAGACACAGATCCTCACGGTACTCCTGCTGGGCCCGCCATACGCCGTGGTGGGAGGCCCTTCATGGGCCCCATCGTGGCCGGTGGTAGCGGCTCCGGCGGCATGATGGGGTTCGGGAGCGGGTTGAGTGGAGGCGGTGGTACCTTCGGTGGCGGGTTCTTTGGTCCCCGTGGCGGTCCTGTATTCCTACAACACGGGGGCGTCGTGCGAGAGCCGACAGCGGCCATCATAGGAGAGGGTGGGCCCGAGGCGGTAGTCCCGCTCGACCGCGCTGGCGGGATAGGCGGCACCACGGTAATCATTCAAGGCGACGCCATCGTCGACGATGATATTCGCATGGGGAAGCTCGCCGACGAGATCGACCGTCGGATCGACCTGCGTAGGCGGCGGGGTCTGTAATGGCGACGCCGAAGATCTACGTATTCATCGATTTCAACGAAGATGGAGACTTCGTGGATGCCGATGAGGACGTCACCAGTAACGTCCGGTGGTTGCGCTTTGACGGCGGCAAGGAGATTACTAAATACCGTGTCGAGGCTTCTCAGTTGGAGTTCAACCTCAAAAACGACGATCATATCTACTCGCCCTCGAAATCGACCACTAAGTTCGACCGGGTCAAGCTATCGCCCAACGTGTGGTTCTTGATGGGTTACCCGGTGGATACGTTCGACGTCGCCAACGCTACTACCCTGGCAAGTCGCAAGCCCGATTTCGACGACACATTCGCGGCATGGGCCGGGGATACCGCCGACTTCGACGTCCTCACTAATAAGCTCCGGACGGCTACCGGAGCCAACAAATCGGCGGTCCTGGACTTCGGGGAGATCCATTGCTCCGTTGGCGTCAAATACACTCGCGGCGGTACGACCAGCGGATTGATCCTCCGCTATACCGACGCCAGCAATTACCTCTTGGTCTATCACGACGGGACCAATCTCCGGCTTGGTGAAGTCGTAACCGGGACGTTGACCTCGCTGAAGTCGGTCGCGTTCACCTGGGCGGCTGGGACCGAGAAGTGGATCCTGTGCGAGCTCCACGGTAACGACATCCGGGTGTCGGTTGACAATACGCTCCAGTTGGAACATACGACTACTCGGTTTAACACCGTCACCAAGCACGGTATTGGTGGCCGGGCGACCCACGCCGACGACCGCTGGGACGACTTCGGCGGCTGGCGCTCCGTGTTCTTTGGGAGGCTCGACTCGGTCCAGCCGAGGCCGATCCATTCTCGCCAGTATGCGTACATGCGTTGCTATGACGATATGGAGCGGCTCTCCCGACACCTCGTGTTCAAGTTGGCGCCGACCGCTCCGGCTACCGCCAAAGCCATCATCGGTACGATCGCCGACGCCGCTGACTTTTCCGCTGGTAACCGGATCCTAGATGCCGGTGAGACTCTGACGATCGACGCGGACTCTCAATCCGTGATGTCCCGAGATGCTTTGACCGAGCTCTATCAAGTCGCTGACGACGACGTCGGCCTGGTTTTCCTCGACGGCTCCGGCTACTTACGCTATGAGGAGACTCAGCACCGGTACCCCACCTCCGGGGTCCACCTCACGTCGCTGGGGACTTGGTACGCATCCAAGCAAACGCCCGCCGAGAGCGACATCTATTTCCATGACATCATTTGGGACGACGGTAAAGGCGAGGTAGAGAACGAGATCTATTTCAAATACTTCCGTTACAACCTTGCTGCCGAGGCGCAGGTGTGGCGCCTGGACGCCGAAGATAAGATGCAGATCCAAAATGGGCAGTTCGTCACTATCGGGGCCCTTGGAGCCGGGGATTCGATCGCGGCTCCGCGGCTCCCGCGTCATACGACGGACTTCACCTTTAATTCAGCGGTGGGCGGTGGCGGTACCGACTTGCTCGTCGCCGAGGATTCCCAAGTCGGTACCCCTACGCTTAGTGCGGGATTCTTATTGACGGATAGCAGCCAAGCCTTCGATCCTTGGTTGACTAAGAAAGATGTCAAATATCATGTTGTGAGGGTTACCGATGAGGCTGGGCTAACGGCCATTGGATTCATTGGCACAACAGGGACTACCGCAGTCACCATGTATACCGACAGAGACCTTGGGACGGCTGGCTATATTGCTAGTGATAGCGGGTTTGACCGAACGGACGCGACCCTCACCTACAACGTCTACGACGTCACTATCGAGTTCGAGACTGGATTCGATGGCAACTATCGGTCCGTTCGGATCGGTAATTTCTCGGGGAGCGACGGCTACATTCAACTCCTGAAGATCGAAGCTCAGAAAGGGACCAAGACCGACGAGGTTTACGCCCGCGGCGAGAACGCGGTATCACGTACAAACATCGGCCGGCGCCGGGTCGATCACACCACGCTACACATAGACCGGTTCACCCATGACGGGCTCGCCACCAATGGCGGAGCTCGGGACCGCGCCAAGGCCCGCGTCCGTCGCTGTATCCCTCACGAGCGGGTTGTCCTGACGATGGCGAATGGTACCCAGGCGAACCTCATGCAGATCGTCCATCGGCAGATGTCCGACCTAGTCACCCTCAACTATAGCGACATGGGAATCGACTCTAAGTATTTCGTCGAGCGTAAACGGATTGAGATGAAAGAGGGCAACACCTATGTCGAGTGTGACTGGGACATGCGGGACAAGGAAGGCTGGACTTACGGATCCAATACCGACAACGGTCGGTACGACGAGTGTACTTACGCATGACGCAAGAACGACCGCATAGGCCCGGTGGTTGCTGGTGTGAGCTCTCGCACCATTGCCATCATATTATCCCCGGGGCGGACGGCACCCAAGAGGTCTGTTGCTGGTGCGGTGATATTTCCCCGATTATCAAGCTGCCTACTGAGAACCACGGGCCTTGGGCCTTCTGGTTGTACTCACCCCAAAAAGTCAATCCTGCTAAGGACATCTGTCCTGGATTCCACTCGCCGCCCGACGACTGGCCCGCTCCTGGGACTGTCGCGGCCCCGGCTCAGGTGATGCACTAATGGCAACATCGTCAGAAGTCGCCGCCGGTGACGTCGTCCAGGCGACCGACTACAACAACCTGCGAACCGACGTCCGGGCGACCCACGACCACGAAGGTACAGAGGGGCAGCAGCTCAACATCGCAAGCGCCACCGACGCCGGGACTCTCAGCGTGGCCCGCGGTGGTACCGGAGCGGCGAGCCTGAGTGATGGGTTTGTCTTGTTGGGTTCCGGAACTGGCGCCGTCACTCCCTTAGACGTAACCGCTAAAGGATCTATCCTAGTTGGGGACGGAACTACGGACCCCGTGGCTCTGGCGGTCGGGACTAACACCCATGTCTTGACGGCGGACTCTGCGGAAGCCTCTGGTACGAAGTGGGCCGTCGGTACTTCAATATCGCAGGCTACCCAGTCAGCTTTAGAGGCTGAGACGAACGAGAACAGCTACCCACCGCCGGATCTTTTCAAACACTCGCCCGGTGTGGTCAAGGCTTACTGTGGGGTTGCCAGCAACCAAATTCTTGACTCAGGTAGCTACAACGTCTCCAGCGTCAACGACAATGGGACCGGGGATTACGACGTGGTGTTCAACGCGGACATGGCAGACACGAACTACGTGGCGGCGGGGGTTTGCGACAATGCGGCCCAGCAAGCGGACGACCGCACCGTCCAGCTAGATGCGAAGTTGTCCACCGACTGCCAGATGCTCACCTATAACGACACTGTCCGGTCTGATGTCCAATCCTTCGTCATGTTCTGCGGGAAGCAAGTGTAATGACAGAGTGTATTGTTTGGGAGCGCCCCGACGGGGGTATTACCGTGACCCACCCGGCTTATGGAGGTAGGGATCGTCCTGAAGGATGGACCGACGATGACGTCCTCTCCTGGGCGCTCTTTAGTGCCCGGTTTGGGATCGAGGCCCGTTATGGGCCGTGTACTCCTCATATAATCGAGGTAACCGATCTACCGGCGGAGGAATGGACCGACCGTTTACTTACTAACCCCAAAGAGAGCCTATCCTTGCGGGACGCCTGGGTGTGGGACGTAGACCATGTTGACTTTGACAGGCCGAAGGCCCGTCTGGTTCACATGGCTCATATCCGGGAAGACCGAAACCGGGAACTTAAAAAGCTGGATATCTCATACATGAAGGCGCTCGAAGCCGGGGACACCGCGGAGCAACTGCGTATAGCTACGCTCAAGCAAACGCTCCGAGACATCCCGCAGAACTACATTGACATCCTGGAAGCCATCACCGACCCGGGGCTCCTGAAACTATCCTGGCCCGCTGAGTTACCGGCGAGGGGTTCTTAAATGGCGCACCATGACCCGCTCGCGACAGAACACCGGATCATCAACGCAGCCCTAGACCGCTGGGATACCCCCGGTATGGTCCAGATTGATAACGACAACTTCCGCGAGTTGCTGCTAGCTCGGTTAGACGGGGTAGTAATCGTTGCGGGGGCAACGCTAGCCTATATGGAGCGGATGAACGGCGACGGTCACCGGACCAAGCGGGACCGAGCCAAGTCCGCCGCTGTACCCGTTGTAGGTGGCACCTCGGTGTTCGGCCTGTTTGCAGTCATCAAGTCGATCATCGAGGCCCTGACCTAGCGGATGATGGCCCCCGCGCCATTCTAAGGCCCAACCACGGCCTCTAATCCCCCGGACCACCAAACCCTAACCGCAACCCCTACGGACCCCGCCACGGCTCCCACAATAGGACGGCGGGGTCCGTAACTGCCATCGTTCCACCTCCCCCGGTATACTTCCCACCAATTTGCGGTAACCTATCTGCTACCAACGGCAACAATTACCCCATTGACAATTGGCCGACTTATCCCTAAAATTATAGACGCATAGATGCGAGTCTATAGCAAAAGGAGGTGGCGTATGACGATGGACGAACAGGGACTCAAATGGATGAACGACAAGCTAGAGCAGGTCGAGGAAAGTCTCGAGGAGATCAAGTTAAGCCGCGAGCATCTCCAGGACCGGGACGCCGCTCTCAGGGACCGTGAGGAGCAACTGCGGGATCTCAAACACGGACTAGAGAAGTCCATCCATGTGCTTGCGATCGACCATCCGGAGCTCGAGGCGGCATGATCCATCCGGTCCCGGCGGGGGTCAACCCCAACACTCACCGGTGCGGCTGTGGCGGGATGCTCCGGATGCCGTGGGTACACGAGCTCCAGGATCACGCTCTCGTCTGTACGGTCGACGCCGACCATGACACGTACCAGAAGAAACCCTACAACACCCGGCACCTCTACGACGGGGCGACCGGCGAATTAAAGGAGTACGACATCACTACACAAAGACCGACATCAGAATTAGCCCCAATCACCGATCAGGCGACGGCCCTCGCGACCGTCAACCGTGCTTCAGACCTCGGGTTGTTTCCCGACAAGGCGACACCAGAGCAGGCCCAGCTATTGGCCCAGGTAGCTTTCGCCTATGGTGTGGATCCCCTCATGGGGGAGATCATACCCTACCAGGGCCGACCTTATATCACGATCGCGGGTCGGCGCCGTCTCGACAACGTGGCCGGGCACCGGGTTAGCGTGGCGTTCCGTCCGCCGACCGGCGACGAGGAAGCATACTACATCAAGGTCGGCGCGATGCAGGAGACGGACGTGGTCCAGATCTGCGTTGGGACCGACACGGAAAGCGGCATGACAGTCGAAGGGTTTGGGCGCGTCCTCGGGTCAGAAGGATCGGGGGCATCAAGAAACGCCCAGGCGTTCCTGCCGGTAGTCCAACGTAAGATAGAGATGGCGCAAAAGCGTGGGGAGCGCCGGATGCGAGAGATCATGTTCGGGCCCGTCGCTAAACCGGATCTTGTCCGGAACATCACCATCTTGGAGGAAGGGGACGAAACCAATGTCGTCGAGGGTGCTTCCCATATTGTCGACGACGCAGATCCGTTCAACCAGGGACACCTTGGGGATTGTCCGGAGCATCAAGTACCGTGGAGTATGGACGATCATTATGGGACAATCCGGGCTTTCCACAAGGCCAATGATGTGCCGTGGTGCACCTTCGGGAAGGTCTACGCCCCTATCTTTGCATCGTCCTATGCGGCGAGCCACGACGGGGAGTTTGTCAAGAAAGACGCCGATGCCTGGTTGAAAGAAACGTTCAACGGCCTAACGTGGTCGAAGATGGCGCCGCGACAGCAACTCGACGCCATCGGTCACTGGGACGCTCGGACCGGTACGCCGCCGAACGTTGACGAGGAAACCGGGGAGATCCCTGACCCGGCTGAGGATGGGCCTCAGAAGTATTCCGGGGAAACGCCTAGGCCCAGCAACCAGGAGCTCGATCAGGAGGCGGAGCGGGAGCAGGCCGCGGCGGAGCATTAACCTGGCCCTCGGGCCCAGCATCGCCGGGAGCGGGCCCTTGGAGTTTAAACCCGACGGGGTATAAGCGGTTTCCCACAACTTAGCTCCCTTAAGTGGCCGGGGCCCCGACACCGGCAGGGGCCCCACTAAAAGGAGGATATGGCATGGTTGATGAAACAGTCCCTCAAAGTCTCAGTGACGCGGAGTTGCTGCGCCAATATGAGGATAGGTTGACGATCGCCGAGAATTATCAGAAGTCAGCCGGTCGTCTCGAGCAGGAAATTTATCGGCGGTTGGAGGTCAACGGTGGGTCTGCCATCCCTTCAGAACTTTACGTGTGTGAGTTGATTACTAGGCCATCATATGACCAAACTGCCTTCACTCCTTTAAAGGAGATCTTCAACGATGTCGACTTAGCTACGTGCTTCGAGGCGGAGCATACTGAAACCAATCCTGTCCTGTTTCCCGATAAGTGGGACACACGCAAGGTAATTGCTTTGGCGACACGGTACGGAACCATCGCCCAGCTTATTGTCGAACGTGCTCGGAGCTATGGTAGGGGACGGCTGAAATTCGAGCGCCGACCATGAGCGCCGAAGCCTCAGCGTGGGCCTGGGCCCAGGAGCCCCGGTCGTCGGGGGCCAAGCTAATCTTGCTCTGCCTGGCGGACCAAGCCGATCCGCTAGGCCAGTGCCGGGCGACCGGGTACGAGTTGGCTGGGAAATGCCGACTGACCCGGTCCACGGTGTTTAAGCACCTAGCGGAACTCGAGACTCATTCATTCCTCGTAAGGAGCAAGCAGCGCAAAGAAACGCGGCAGTCGGCTAATCATTATGAGCTCCTCCTATGATATACTGGCCTTGGATTAGTCCACTGAGCCGCTTCACCGGCCACACTGGGTGAAGACGGTGTGGCCGGGAGGCGGTTCTTTTTTATGTCAATCAAAGTTATGGATCTTGTTTGGGAACGCTCAACTCAGAAGGGTGCAAGCCTGTTGGTACTCCTAGCTATCGCTGATCATGCGCACGACGACGGTGGCGGTGCCTACCCCGCTAACGCCACTCTAGCCCGCAAAACCCGGCTTACACCCCGGGGTGTACAACGCATCATCAACGAATTGGTAGCATCTGACGAGCTCAGGGTATTTCCTAACGCAGGCCCGAACCGTGTCAACGTCTATCATGTCAATATTGTCACCCTGAATAATATTCACCCCGACCCTGGCGACGGGGATACCCCGACCGGCCACGAGCAAGTAACCGTCATAGAACCGTCATTAGAAATAGAGAACAGCATACAAAGTAATAAGAATAGGGGTACGGGGGTTCTAGGGGGAG
>Ga0208315_1000540_pt1 | contig 26395 bp, 36 predicted proteins | sample MalvireepMed_215_FD_184239 | JGI IMG/M metagenome (GOLD analysis project Ga0208315, IMG submission 184239) | Marine viral communities from the Global Malaspina Expedition - Malaspina viral metaG DeepMed_215 (SPAdes) (version 2) | ecosystem: Environmental > Aquatic > Marine > Oceanic | place... | reverse complement strand
GTCTGCTACGGCTCCTGCTGCCATTGATGGCTGCATTTGTACCACGGGTTCGGACGCTATAGCTGGCGTGTGGTCAAGAACCACACGGTTCGGATCATCACTAACGGCAACAGATGGTAAAATTGGCACTGGCACTGGTAAGGCTTCTTCAACAACAGTTTCGACTGCTAACGGTTCAACAACTGTATTTTCAACGTCACTTAATTGCTCTGCTGCCACCGATAGCGGTTCGCTGCAACTCAGAATATGTCCATCGGTAAATGCTTGGGATGCTGCTTGATGACCCAGTTGTGCAGCGCGTTCGGTTTCCCAGGGCTGGACATAAACGATATTGTTATCACGAGCATCCGACAACACAGTTTGGTAGATAAGATGTCGACTCGGATTAGCATCTTCCGCTGGCACAATGCCGAGATCAATGCCAGTCCATCGAGTGATTATTTTGGTGGAGTGATCGTCATCAAACTCAGTGATATCAATGACACAGTAATCGGGATCGTTGAGTTTATGTGTCCAACTCGTCAGCGAGATCGGGTTTCCTCCACGGTCATAAAACACCGGCACGTTGAGCCTCCTTAATTTCGTTGTTTGGTGTTGGGATGGTTGGCAATAACACCAACCATGATGGCTCTACACATAGTACATTCCAGCACCATGTGTGAGCCATCGGCAACTTTAAGTTTATCCGATTTACAATGCCAACATTTCGTCCACAACATCAGCAATTGTCAGGCCGTTCCTCTCGGATCATTTGTACATACACCGGATGCAACATCTTCACTATGTCGGTAAACTTGTCAATGTGAACAATTAGCTCTCCATCGATTTGCTCAAACACTGTATCTCGGACATTGGCAGCTTCCTTAGTTAGGAACTTGGCTGAATCTATCGCCTGATACATGGCAGTCTGACTTTCAATTGAGCGATCCTTGCGCAACCACGTATCGCCAAGATTGTTGGCGTAAATGGGCTTGGAATCGTCGGACGGCTCGTCATGCCATTTGGTCTGCGGTTGGTACACTGGCGCATCCAAGGCTGGTAGACCATCACCGTCACCAACACCGATGATTTTCCAGTCGTAACTTCCCCACTGACCATCGTCGTCTTTAACAGAACCGTCTTGATTAGTTTTTAACTTTGCTGGACTGAGGTGAAATGTCTGCCGAGTACCAGCCTGATCCACGAGGTGCGCCACCATGTCCCAGTCCCAGCATTTAAGGGTTTCGGGGTATTTTCGGCGGTATACAGGGTCTAACTGTATCTCGACATCGGCATAGGATTTATCAGCCTTAGTCTTTTTTTGCGTAATGCCACGTAGTTCCATCTCCATTGATATGTCCCGTTGCTGTAACATCATCCTTTCATCCTCCTAACGTCTTTCTTCTCTACTATTGTACACTAACAGTGTATATAATGCAATTACTCAACACTCCGGTTTGCTTGCTTGCCCTCGTATCGATAAAAACTGTTGGAAGTCTCCAAATTCTCACCTTGATATCCGAGTTCGATGGCACGGTCAATGTCATGGGTGTAATCGATTATTGCCATTCTAACCGCCGTCTCGTCCACCGGTCTTGATGATCCGGTCGTTCGGTCAGTCTGCATCCAAGCCCAATGTAGAACATCCATGTCGTTAACTCCTCTATACGCATGTGGTATTCCCTCTCATTAACTGCAGGCTTGACTCCTAGGCGTTAGGTTCTATCCACATTCTCTTGGTTGACCTCCAGCAAAGTCTTCCTATAGGGAAATAGAACCTAAATATAATTATTTTATAATCCCCTCAGCATCGCCAACGCTTCCTGTATCTCAGTACCCTTCTGTTCGATGATGTCTAGGAGTTCTTCTGGGGTACGAGTATCTACTTCTTCTTTCCTGTTGGGGTTGACTGCCTTTAGGTCGTAGTTCTTTGCTTCTATCTCCGCCCTCGTAACCGTCCAGCTGTTCTCACTTTCTTCTCGCCCCGGCAGCAGTTTGAAGAACTCATCGAAGTGAGATGCGGCCAAGGGCTTCCGTTTAGCGACCTTCAGGTCAGATAGGTCATAGTACCAAATCTTCTCAGTGTGGCTTCCCTTGTTGAAGAAGAGGAGGTTTGTTTTTACTCCTGCCCCCGCCTGCGTGAAGACCCCACCGGGCATATGCAGCCCGGCCCTCATTCCCCTCGGTCTCCGCCTCCTGGAGGTGTGTCTCCCAGATCGGGCGGGTGATCTCCCTCCAGGCGGAGTCCATGACCCCACGGCGGAGGGGGCGACTCATACCATCTCCATCTGGTCCTGTCGGGTCGTCGCAGCATGGTCCAGGTTACGGCAAGCGACCCGATAGTATGAATCCTTTAGCTCTACCCCTACAAACCGTCTTTTTTGTTGTAACGCTACGTAGCCTTCGGAACCGATCCCGGCGAAGGGGCTCAACACAACATCGCCAGGATTGCTCCAGAGTCGGATACATCGCTCGATAACAGGTAGCTGAAGGGGGCAGATATGGCGTTCATCCCGTTCCGCTCGGGCCAGGGCGACATTTAGCGTGTCCGTTTCTCTCATGCCATACCAGACGGGGTGCGCCCATTCGATCCATTCCTCATTGGAGATATCGGGCTGGATGGGTATCGCTGGCTCGCCAGGCTTACGGAACAGCAACATATAGTCTGCCAGTCCAGGACGTAGCCATGATGCGTCCTTGCGGAGCTGCTTGAATAGCAAGGCTTTGGCGTGGGTGCGGATGGCTTGGGCTTGGGGATTCTTATCGATGGTGACATCACCATGATAGTGGAACTGCTCCTCGATAAACAACTTGATGACGGCACCCCGAAAATCCTTGATCCCTATGAAACCATCATGGGCTAATGTCGCCGCCACCTGGGCCACATGGACCACGGCCAGGCGGCCAGGCTTGGTGACCCGCAGGAGTTCAGCGACGATGGGCCGGAACCGCTCCATGAACACATTCTCGGAATCACTATTCCCCAGGTCTCGGTCATCATCGCTGTAAACGAACAAACTGAGAAAGGGCGGGCTGAATACTGTCAGATCAACGCTATCGGGCTCCAAAGTGGGAAGAACGGCGGTCGAGTCGCCCCGGTGCAATGTCCATCCCTGTCCGGAGGCCGTGTCGTCTGGCATCCTCTCATGGTCGACGATGGCACCATGCAGGGCGGCTTTGCCAAAGTCCGACATAAATCCCATCATTTTTTGCACCATCCCCTCATGTTCTTTTGCCTTGCGTTGGACATTATCCCAAACCGGCCGCTCCAGGTCTGACATGATGGTATATACATCAACGGCCTCTTGTTGACCGAATCGCCAGCATCGCCGGATCGCCTGGTAGTAAGTCTCGAAACTGTCATTGATACCGAGGAAGATCATGCGGTGCGCCTTCTGGAAATTCATGCCGAACCCCATAATCGACGGCTTGCTAATGAGGACACCTAGCCCTCCATCGGCGAACTGGCGGGCGGCGTCCATTTTAGTATCGAAAGAATGTGCACCTTCTATCAGAGTGGCAGAGGATAAATATCGTTTGAGTAGCCGTCCTTCTTCGTTCAATCCACACCACACTAGCCATTGATCGTCGGGATGTTCAGAGATAAGGTCTATGGCCTTTTGCGCCCTCTGTTCGACCGTCGTCTTTCGGGCCGCTAGACGGCCATGTAACCCCCTCAGTTCGGTGGCGAATAGCTGCCCCGTTGCTTGGGCATAGGCAGCCGCTTCACCCTCTACTTCTACATGATGAATGTTGAGGGACGGGAGGTCATAACCATCATCGGTATATCCTAGATCCGATGGCCGCTGCAAAGCCATCGCCCACGTCGATACCCACTCCCAGAATGATTCCTGAGCATGGCCCTTGAGCCTCCACCCATCATCATCATGGACAAAGAACTTGGCGAGTACGTCTGTCCGGCGCATGATGCCAAGGAATTCGGCGTGGTTGGTCAACTCAGCGATATCATTGGGTGATGGAGTTGCTGTGCAACAGAGGCGATAGGGTGTCTGGGCAAATAACCCCGTTAATTTACCCCGAGTCTTGGCGTCAACATTTTTTAAAATGGAAGACTCGTCCAGCACCACGGCTTGATAATCTTGGGGGTTAAACCTGTCCACCATTTCATAGTTTGCAATAGTCACCCTGGCCGAGACCTGGTCGGGATGCCTGGCATAGCCAGCATCAACGCCAATAAGCTGCGCCTCCCGTTCTGTCTGTAAGGCCACAGCCAACGGAGCAAGGATGATCGTGCGCCCTGCCATCGCCTCTGCCCATGTAAGCTGCATCCGAGTTTTCCCCAACCCTGTATCAGCGAATATAGCCGCCCGTCCTTTGTTGACTGCCCATTGACTGATAGCATCCTGGAAAGGGAATAGGTCTACCGCCGTAGTCATGCCGATACCTCCTCCGGATCGGGCTCCCGCATTAGGTCCTCCTTGGAGACCTTGAGCGCCTCCATGAGGTAAGCATTCGTGGCCGCAGCCACATAACACTTTATATTGAGCCATTGTCTATACCTTCTCGCTTATATTGGCTGGCCTTGGGACCAGCCCTGGCGTTGGGCCTGGCTTCGGCCAGGCCCCTCACTATTTCACATCGTTGCTGTATTTGCCGCCGTGGTTCATGCCGCCACACTGGCAATCGCAGGATGGCCCGCTGGCTCCGGTGCATTTATCGGAGCAGATCGTGGTGGTTACATACCGGCCATATAAGGCCCGGCCATGCTCTATTTTTAGTTGCTTCCCACAAGCGCAAGTTATCGTCGCATCAAGGTCGGCTGGGGTGCGACCGTCGGCGGCGTAGCCCTTGAAGTACCAGGGGCCTACATACACCCGGCTTATCGCTCCGCAGGTGTGCTTTAGTATCATGTACCCGGTGAAGTCCTTGGCTTGTTTGATGGCTTGCATGTTGTGGGGCTCCTTTCATATCTGTTAATGTTGTTTTCTATCCTTATAATACACTGTTGGTGTACACATGTCAACCCCTAATGGCTGGACGGAGGTTCTTTCGTGGTGACAATCTTCACCCGTTGCTTGCCTCGGATTTTAGCCCGGTCAAGAAGCTCAGAGACTTCCTCTCCAAACTTTCCCCAAGAGCGCACGATGCGCATATCCCATTTTGCCGGTACCGTTTCTTGGTGCTCGGCAGTGTAGGCGGTCAGGATGATTTCGGGGCCAATGTGCTCCTTTAAACCTTCCAGGATGCCCACATCCCAGGTGGTATCTTCATCGAAGATGGCGTTCATCCCAACACCAGCGAGGGCCTGGGCCTTCTTTTCGTACATCCTTTGAAGTAACGCTAGCTCTAGCGCATCATGCGTAGCGTATGCCCGCTTGCGGCTTTCTTTGGCTTCGTACAATGCTGCTACCAGTTCTGCGTCTGTTAATTCAGATTCAGCAATCATTATTGGCTCCTCTCACGTTCCCAGCATGCAGATCGATCATCGCAGCACACAACGACTACACTGCCATGACCGCCAGCGTATTGGTGGTAAGACACTAACGGCTCTGTTCGTGTACCGCAGTTGCAACAGACCAACGGATAACGTGGGCTTACACAGATAACTCCAGGGAAACCGAGGCTAGCTGCATGAGACGCTGCCCATTCATGGCCTTGCTCCACACTGTCAGCAACGATGGTGACTGATGTTAGAAAGTCTCCACTGATGTCAGATATCACGAATTCCATTTCACTCTCCTTTCTTTTCCTTCCTTAAAATAATACACCAATAGTGTATTATTGTCAACCTTGAGTAACTATCAGTGCCTACACTGATAGTGTTGTGTAACATTACATCTCTCTGTATAATAAACGTGTTAGTAACACTTACAGTGTTGACTACTATACACTATTAGTGTTAAATGGTTGGTAACCATGTCCCACGGGATAGAAAGGAGTTAAATATGCCCACTGTATCTGTGGAAGCGAACCAATGCGCACGACCTGCTTGCGGTCACATATGGTATAGCCGAAATATGACGAAACCGTCACGCTGTGCCAAATGTAAGTCGCCATATTGGGATCGCCTATACGTTGTGGAACATAAAGAAACCACACGATCAGTGCCTATACTGGAGGATGCCCTGAAACGAAAAGCTGAAAGCATTCAGGTGGAACAATTTTCCGAGACCACGCAATAAGGATGATTACATGAGCGGTCTACTGTCTGGTCAGGTTTGGTCAATTGAGTTAACACATACTCAACAGACTTTGATGCTTTGCCTTGCCGACCATGCTCAAGACGATGGAACGAAGGTCTTCCCAAGCGTAGCTCGTATGATGTGGAAAACCGGTTACTCTCGCCGTAGAGTGCAGACTATTCTTCAGGAACTGGTAAAGATAGGCTTGTTGATACCCGTTAGTCCTGGCCGTGGTGGTGGTGGAGGTCGCAACGGTTATGCTACCGAATACCGTATTGATCTAAGCAAAGGTCTTCTTAAGCCACCCTTTAAAAGTTCCGCTCGTGCTGAACCAAGTGCCGAGGATAGCGTTGTTGAATCTGACATAGAGCTAGGGTGTAATTTTAGACACAATGACAAAAACCTAGGGTGTAATAAATTAGACCTAGGGTGTAAAAACGAACAACCTAGGGTGTTACCAGTAACACCCCAAACACCATTAGAAACATCAGAAGAAACATCAAATATATCTATACCGGTGGATGTTGATAATATTCAGACTGTCCACGATATCCTGGCGTATATTGAAGGCTTTGTTTATGTGGATAAGCAAGCGGATAATTTTGATCGCTGGCAACGTGAACATCAAATACCGTCGGAAACCGTAGAGTTGAAGGCTTGGGCTATGGTTGCTAGTTTCACTTACAAAAAAGGTGGTGGTTGGGATTATCACAGCGGTACAGGAAAACGACACTATCGAAACTTATATGCCGTGCTACGTACATGGTGCATGATGACCGGAGGTACTAATGACCAACCAAAAGGGAATGGAAAACCTCAGCACAATCCTATCGAGAACCGGTTTGAAACCGAGAGTCGAAGATTATCCGAACGACGACGAAACCGTAACGCAGTGTCCTGATTGTAGAGGCACTGGCTGGGTACGTCACAAAGTGCCTTTGGAACATCCCGACTTCGGCAATGTGTTTCGCTGTCACTGCGTTTCTGAAAGCCCCGAAGCAATTAAGCATACTGCGGAAATGATGATCCGTTACAACAATTTCCCCAAGGGTAAACCACGAACTTTTGATGACATCGGGGAAACTGACACTACCAAAGGCTTTGACCGAATACCTGGAACGGAAGATGCGCTAGCTTTGGCGCAGGCATGGGCCATGCGCACTGACACTGCCCCGTTTTTGATGCTCAACGGCACCAATGGGTCTGGCAAAAGCCATCTACTGCAAGCAGCCGGTAGACGTATGGTTGCGGATGGCTACATGGTTAAATATGAAAGTGCCGAAATGCTCCTGCGCAAACTACGGGCCACGATTGCGAACCCTGATGGCCCTAGCATGTACGATGTAGAGGCTGCTTACATTAACGCCGAAGTGCTGCTGCTGGACGAACTTGGATCGGTGAACGCTACCAGCTTTAGCGTCTCCACCCTTTCTACAATCATAAATGAACGTTATCAAGACGAGAAGCTGACAGCCCTTGCCACGCATCTATCCCGTGATAAAACCGCCCTCGTATTGGGCAGCACGATTGCAAGTAGGCTATGGGATACCGATACTGGCATAACTACTTTAGCGTACATTACAGCAGGGGATCATCGCACTGGTGTAGATCATTGGGATTATGCCAACCGTTAGGAGAACGAGGGTGCCAGCGAATTTGGCGATCAGCGAAAAAACCTTTGCTAACCACGTAGTGCAACTGGCCCGTGGCCTCGGTTGGCAGGAGTTTCGCACGTGGAACAGCAAGCACAGTCCGGCAGGATGGCCTGATCTTGTTTTGTTGCGACCACCACGGATGGTGATCGCCGAGCTAAAGACCGAGAAGGGAAAGCTAACACCTGCGCAAAAACAGGTGTTAGAAATGCTGCAACAAATCCCTGGACATCAGGTATATATATGGCGACCACGTGATTGGGATGACATCGTCCGGACCCTCGAGAGGACTGCATCAAATGGATAAAGGGGACGCTGATGGCAGATATTAGAGATCGAATAACCGACCTCCGCCGGGCCCGGGCCGGGGATTTGGTTCCCAACCCGAAGAACTGGAGGCGGCATTCTCCGGCCCAGCAGAAGCACCTCCAGGCGGTCCTTGCCGAGGTTGGGTGGGCGGATGCCCTCATAGGCAGCGAGACGGACCAGGGGATCGAACTCCTGGATGGCCCCCTCCGGGCCGGGCTCGATCCCGAGGCCATTGTCCCCGTCCTCGTGGTGGACCTGGACGAAGCTGAGGCGGACGTGGTCTTGGCGACCTTGGATCCCCTGGCAGCGATGGCCGAGGCAGACAAGGGAGACCTCACGGCGCTGTTGGAGAGCATCCAGCGCCCGGACCTGAGTGCCATGCTGGATGACATACGGAAGCAGCAACACCTACCCATAGAACATGGAGGAGCACCCGATCCAGGGCCTCAGTTGGATCAGGCCGCTGAGTTGCTAGCTAAGTGGGGGACCGAACGGGGCCAACTCTGGGAGGTTGGGGTACACCGTTTAATGTGCGGAGACTGTACAAGCCCGGAAGACAGGCGGAAGCTGTACGGAGGTGTGGCACCTAATTTTATTATGACTGACCCACCGTACTCCTCTGGGGGTTTTCAAGAAGCATCAAGGGCCAGTGGCAGTATTGGAACAGTTCAGCAAGGCCAACCTGTGCCCCAAATAGTTAATGACAGGTTGTCGACACATGGGTATTTAGCATTGATTAAACGAGCTATTGGGGAGATAGAGTGTGCGGGCGCCTACGTCTTTACTGATTGGAAAATGTGGGTCAACCTTTATGATGTCATGGAATCGTCAGGCTTTGGTGTAAGGCAGATGATTGTATGGGATAAGGGGTCTCCGGGTATGGGTGTTGGATGGCGCAGCCAACACGAAATCATCATGTTTGCTTGTCGAAACATTATCAAATTTGACAACCACAAGGCCCTGGGTAATGTTATTCGCTGTCAGCGAACAGGTAATCCGAACCATCCAACTGAGAAGCCGGTGGAACTCCTTGCGGCAATTCTAAATATAACCGATGCTGCCCAGACGCTGTACGACCCCTTCCTCGGCTCCGGGACCACCATGGTCGCCTGTGAACAAACCGAACGCATCTGCTACGGGATGGAGATCGAGCCGAAGTATGTGGCGGTGACCCTAGAGCGGATGGCCGGGATGGGCCTGGAGCCCCGGAGGGTGGAGTGATGCCTAGAGAAAGCAAAACCAGCCCTCGGCGCATAGCAGCGGTTGATCGACAACGAAGTGCAGTGGATTTGCGAAAGGCTGGAGCGACCTATCTTGAGATCGCCCAGGCGTTAGGATATAGCAACAAGCAAGGAGCCTATAACGCCGTCCAGACCGCTTTGTTTAAGACGCTGCAAGAACCATCTGAAGAAGCGCGTCAAATGGACTTAGCACGACTGGACTCTTTGCTAATGGCCCTTTGGAGCCGAGCCAGGGCTGGAGACCTCCCAACTATTGATCGTGTCCTAAAAATTTTAGAGCGACGCGCTCGTCTTTTGGGCTTGGATGTTGCTGTAGGTAATCGACTTGAGTTGGTCGGAGATCAAGGTGGGCCTATTCAAGTTGAGCATACAATGAGCTTAACTGAACAATTGGCTGCGTACGCTGCTGATATTCGTGCTGACCCCTGGCAGGATATGGATCAACTTATTGATGGACAGTCTCAAGTAGTAGAACAAGATGAATACGATGTGGATTAGACATCATGGTAACTGCATCAATTGATCCAATAAAACTACGCGAAGGTATTCTTGGGTTCACCGTTGTACGCAATCGTTATATTCCTCATGAACCGACACACAAAGAAGCCCGTTTTTTGATGCTGGTCGATGTACAAGAAGTCCTTTACGGTGGTGCTGCCGGTGGTGGCAAATCAGAAGCTTTGCTCATGGCAGCATTACAGTATGTAGATGAACCTGACTATCACGCCATTCTCTTCCGGCGTACTTTTGCCGACCTTGCTCTTCCTGGTGCAATTATGGAACGATCCAAGGAATGGCTTAATGGCAAGGATTGCACATGGCACGAGATGACGAAAGAGTGGAGATTCCCGAGCGGGGCAACGTTGACCTTTGCCTACATGGATAATGAAAACCACAAATATCGATATCAGTCCACTGAATTCCAGTTTATTGGATTCGACGAACTAACCCAGTTCACTCAATCGCAATACACTTATTTATTCTCTCGACTTCGTCGTCCTACCGGAAGCAACATCCCATTAAGGATGCGCTCTGCTTCCAACCCTGGTGGAAGAGGCCATGACTGGGTCAAGCAGCGGTTTGTGGTGGAAGGAAAATCCAAGGGCCGTATTTTCATTCCTGCACGGCTTGCTGATAACCCGTTCCTTGATCGTGCAGCATATGTGCAATCCTTGTCGCAACTAGATGCTGTCACAAAAGCGCAGTTACTACGAGGAGATTGGTCAGCCAGACAGCAAGGTGGAAAATTCAAGCGCGAATGGTTCAAAGCTCCTTTGGATCGTGTGCCTGTTAATCTCGTAGACAAAGTGCGTTATTGGGACATGGCTGCTACAGCCCCTGCGCCAGGTAAAGATCCTGATTGGACAGCCGGTGCGCTTGTCGGCATCGATGAAGATGGGATTTACTACATCATGCATATGGTGCGTATCCAAGGAACCCCTCTTGATATCGAGCATCTTATCAAACAGGTCGCTGCCCTTGATGGTGTTAATACTCCGATTTACATTGAACAAGAACCAGGTTCTTCCGGTGTCATTACTATAGACCACTACATCCGCAAAGTCCTCCAAGGATACATTTGTTACGGTGACCGACCGACCGGCAGTAAAGAGGAACGAGCCAATCCGGTTAGTTCTACTGCCCAGGCTGGTAACTTCCGGTTGATCGCAGGAACCTGGATTACAGATTACCTTGACGAAGCCGAGTCCTTCCCCAATGGCTCACATGACGACCAGATCGACGCGGTTTCCGGAGCGTTTGCTAAGCTCCAGGTTCCAGAAGCTGGCATAGAACTAATTAGCTAGTTCCTTCTTTTGCTCGGTTTTGATTGCCCCTTTCCTCTTTAACCAATTTAACGATTGTTGTGAAATTGATGCGTTAAATGGTTGCATTGTATACACTATTGGTGTATACTCTAATTATGGTAATTAACATTAACAAGGGGGACAACATGATTATAGCCACCAGGAACCGGAACCGGTTTGAGAATCCAAATGGCCTCTATGTAGTAGCATTCGTAACTGGGCATGGAATTGATATCCACAAGGTGGGTTGCGGTGACATTAAAACTAGGCGACTATTCGAAACATTTGGAGAGGGATACATTTTCCCCGATCTCGCCACTGCCATCGAGAATTATCTAGACACTGGCGATGAAGAGGATCCAGGTTGGGTCATGGACGAGATAGACCCCAAGGCTTGCACAAATTGCAGTAGGTAACTCCATCCCTGCCCCTGACTCCGGTCAGGGGCAAGGATGGGGAGCCTAAAAAAGCAAGAAGAAAGGAAGGAAGGAAGACGAAATGAGCATATATGATACCGATAACCATAGCAACGAGTGCGAAAACGCAGAATACTTCTATTGCAAGAAATGCAACGAGCTAGTCCACGATTCTGAAAACAACCAATGCCCAGCCTGTTTAAAATTTATCCCTCGCATGGAAGATTGTGTTTGCGACATGCTACCAACGCCAGAACCTGGCAAGGAATTGATACGTCGGATGTCCTTTGGATGGCAACATGGTGTCGATCTAATCCTTAGATGAACGAACTATCCTTATTCCCTTAGCCTTCGGTGCTGGGGTATCGAGGTGGTACTTGACCAGGGCCAGCATCGCCTCCACTGATTGCCGAGTCAGTTCCTGTAGCACAGGCTCGGTGTGCATCGTGCGGTCCTTGACTCGTGCTTCAGCGTAGATGAGGGCTGCGCGCGCTTCCTTGAAGCCAGCGATGGGCAGAAGCAAGAACATTTTAACCAGACGCATCATCATTGAGTTATCTCCTTCACAATACCAGCCTGCGGCCTATCTCCAGAATCCCTGCTCCGACTCCTAGAAGGCCCCCACGGGTAGCTAACTTCTGTATGTGGTGATTTCCCCGCATCCATAGTGCGTCGAGCCCCGTCTCCATCTTGTCCATGCGTTGGTCGTTCCGGTCCAAGCGACCATCGATAGTCGGTATCCAGCCCTCAATGACACCCAGAGACCGCTGTATCTCGTCGTTCTGTTTGGTCATCGGACATGCACCTCGGTCTCTGTGTTCCCACTGCCAGCAAAGGAACCAATCGTCACTCCAGAGGCAAACCCGAACTCCTTGGCATCTATCCCGTCACCTGTCCCGATGAAAGAGTTGGTCACGTACAGGGTGCCCACCACAAGGTCAGTGAATGTACACCCGCCACCGAATACTCGCACATCTTGTATCAACAATTCGGAGATGAGTACATCAGCGGTAGCTGTTATCGTAATCTTGTCGTAGGTGTCATCCTCGACGGTGCGTTCCTTGCCGCCCCTTTGGGATCCAATAATTATATCTGAAGGAGAACCACCATTGAAGCTAAAGTCGTTGCCATCTGCGGTGTTCAGGGTGTACTCAGCATCGTATATGGTGGTGTCACCGATGGTGAAGGTGGGGCACACCAGACCATCAGCAGTCATGGCATCCACAATGATGCTGCCGGTGGATGCAGAGATGCTGAAGGCTGTACCGATACCATCTGCTCCAATATCCAGGTCAGTGAAGGTCAGGCGATTAAGGCGTTCCCCCGACAGGGTGACAGCCAAGGAACCCGTGGAGTCCGTAGCCACCTGACTCTGCTCGGAGTCGGGCAGGCTGTACACACCAGGGTCTGGGAAGAAGTTGGCCTGCGCAGGACTCATCATGATGAGGAATAACAAGATGCCCACGGTTGCAACCAGGGCACCTACACCAATCCACAGGCTCCATTCCCGAGCAGATATTGTTCTCTTTAAGTAGGCCATGTTGCCTCGATTATCTTCTGAGTAGGTACGGAGAATATGCTCAGGGCAGTAATGAGGGCAGCAATATTCTCGACCACGAACACGTTGTCAGCACGAGTGCCTTGCCAGAGAATCATACCACCAAGCATTACGAAGGCTACCACGATGGGCGTAGCCACAGCGTACTTGAGTTCTGGGCGGTCCCCTGCCATGACGGAGTTTACAATCTTATTGGCTGGTACCGAGAAGATGCCGACAGCGGCCAGCAGGACGACCACATTCTGTAGGATGAAGGCACTACGGGTGGACTCGTAAATCACCAAGCTGCCGAAGAACACGAAGCCACCAATGAGCAGGGTGGCAATGAGCATCTCCAATCCCTTGGGGACCTGCCATGGTGTGGTGCCTTGTGGTTGTTCAGCCATCTACCGAGACGCTGCTGTGTCCAGTTTAGCGATGCTGGCAGCAGAGAAGTCCGAGGAATCCAAGAGCACCGTTCTGGTCTGGGTAGCCCTCTTCTGGGATGCCTCATCCAGAATATCTTCCTCGACGGTGAGTTCATAACTCAAGGTCACGGTGCCATCATCGGCTTCTGTCTTGACCTTCCGCACCCGCGTCCATGCAGTATTTTCAATAGCCATGGTTGCTCTCCTATCCTACGTTGGATACTGTACCATCAGCGATAATCTTCCTGAGCACGGAGGTGCTGGCAAAGATGCCGCTGGCTGTGGTAATAGCACCAGCAGGGGCTGTTCCTGCCCTGCACACTATAGCATTGGTTGGCTGGGTTGTCCCGAAGGTGGATGCAGTGCCCATGGTTAGCTTCACGCTGCCGTTGGCTACATCAATCTGTTGCCCCGAAGAACCGAAGGTCATGGTAGCAGAGGTACATAAGATAGTGCTGGCTTGTGCAAAGGACATGCTACCTGTATCTAGGATACGTACTTTCTCGCCTGTGGTGCCGCTGCTCCGTAAGGAAAGCACCCAGTCGGCATCTTCATTAGAACCAGCGTTGGGAGCTTTGTTCCACAGAACATCCATCCGACCAGCAGTGGTGACACTACCTCCAGAACCTTTATCAATCTCAAACTGGATACCAACGCCCAGACCAGCATCTGGTGTCCCAGTAGATGCATGGACTGCCTTTATGGTCCGCACTACAGTAGTAGTCCCAGAATCTGCAACATAAGCATCCATTTGGGTAGTCGGAGCACGGTTAGTACCAACATTACCATCTACCCTGAAGGAGCCACCTGTCATGGTCAGGAAGTTGGCGGAATGGGTAAGGAGGACATCGCCACCATCTAGGTTAATGATGCCGCCTGACCCCAAGTGGAGGTCATTAAATCCTACAGATGTGGTCCCCAAGTCGGTGGTCGCATCTGAGACTGGCGAAAGCAGTGTCGCAGTCAACGTCAACTCACTGGTGCCAGCAATCTGGAATGCCAGGGTGGTACCACCGACGTTGTCTATGTACGCTGTCGTGCCATCGTGTCCCCCCAACCTGAGATAGTCTGTGCTGGTATCTGTGTTGGAATGAATCAGCACCTCTGGGTGAGTCAGGTTAGAGGCACCCCAGTCCGTCGCTATAGCCCCTACATCTGTGATGTGCAGGGTCTGGTTGGTGTCGTTGAGGCCTAAGACTAGCGTATGGGCCGAAGCATCGCCTGTGGACCAACGGAGTAAGTTATCCGAACTGGTGCCAATGGCCAGGTCACTGTCGTCCTGGATGATAATGTCAGCACTGTGAGTCATAATAGCCGAGAAGGTGGCTGCAAGGCCCAGAGTGGCCAGAGTATCTGTGCCCGTGATGACAGGCACGTTTAATATTCGGTTCGCTGTTACCGCACCAGGCACCAAGTCAATGCTAAACGTGTTCGCAGGGTTCCTGAGATGGATTTCCTTGGCTTCCAACTCTTCCATCTGTACCGCTGCATCGTACTTGGTGAACCGCACCGAAGAACCAGAGGTAACCCGAACATCGAACCGCCCCTCAGTGGCGTGGGTGATGGTCCAATAACCCGCTGCGTTGGTGGTAGTGCTAGCCCGTACCGGGGTAGTGGTGTTCCTATCAAATAACTCAACCGTGGCACCTTCAATGGCTGTTCCTTCGCCATCATATAGAAACTCTGCAAATTCAATTGCCATTTAACTTTCTCCTACGAGAATCCGAATGTTCCCGCCTTCATCATTGCCTGTGAACTCATCACCGCTCCACTCTAGGACATCTACATAATAATTCCTCGTGTTGCCGTTATCATCTCTGAAGGTGAAAGGCAGCAGAGTAGGTTGAGCGACGGCAGCAACAATGGCTGCTCTACGTTGCTTCACACTGAGGCCGCCCTTACCATTACTGGCATTACTCATATCTATTTCTATCCCCCAGGAATACTGCGGAGGTAGTTTCTTACGCCACTCCAAGGTGACGCTCACCGAATCAGGGGACAGCCTAGAGTTAGTGCCTCGTGCAAAATCCAATTCAATCCGAATCGATTGGAACTCTTTGCCCACAGGTTCGGATATTTCGGAAGATGTGGTGTCAATTACAGACGCTGTATTTAACCCGCCCCCTGTAATAACATCGCCTGAAGCACCAGGGAACAGAAGGATCGGGTCAGCGGGGAAATTGTAAGTCGTAATCCCGTTGGATGTTACCGCTGGCAGTTTGTGCCGAGTGGTCGTGGAAAAATCGGTACGGTAGTACGGCGTGATGGTCTCCGTAGCTGACATGTCCTTGGCCTGTATCCGCAGACGCAGGGCCAGTCCATTGGCTTCCTGTCCCATCAACAGCCATGGATACCGATGGGTAGATGATAGGGCATACAGGAAGTCGTCGGTCTCGCTGGGATTCACGATGTCCACAGGCAGGTCCATATAGGTCACACGGCGGTTGTGTCCCCACCAGAGACGGTTACCACCGTAGGCGTTGGATACGTGGGCTGTGGTGATGGCCTCGGTGTTGGCAGCGGACTCCCACATGGTCTGCCATCCACGGCTATCCCAGCCCATGAGCAAGGACACACCAACATCAGGGTCAATGACCTTCGCCCCATTCAGAGAGTACGACGGATTGACGGCGAAGTCGCTCGCAGCAGCAGATGTGGAGTCCACTAGGGCTACTAACTCGTTGTGGGTGGTCACGTTGCCTATGATGGTGCCTCTGCGGTCACTGGGTAGGCCGTCGTCCCTGTCAGGTCCCATGACCCTCTGTGTACCAGGGGCACCAGCAACGAACTCGTACTCAGACAGGCCGGCAGGGTAGTACATGGCACCCCGCCATCGCTTCACGCCCTTGCCAGCATCGTCATGGAAGGGCACCTCGAACTCGGTCTGCACGAATCGCTGGTTAGCAGCATCATGGGCGAAGAGGCCAATTTTAGTCGCAGCATAAATTATGGGTTCCCCACCAGCGTCCCTGTCCACGAAAAGGTCAGTCACGTAGGAGTCGGGCAGGGGTAAGATGGCATCGTTGGTCCATGTCCCGATGGTCAGGGCATATCTCAATTGGCCGGTGTTATCGATACCCCAGAGCCGGTCATCCCAGGAGGTCATATATAGTACATCATCGGTACGGTCATTGAAGGAACTACCATCGGTGGTATCTGTGGTGCCCCCAGTGTGAGCAAAGATGAGATAGATCGTCCCGTTCAGGCGCAGGCATATGGAGTCCGTTGCCACGGCGGGCAGGGCATGGAGTGCAGCACCCCAAGAATCACTGGTAAAACTAAATTTGCGTACTGAGGAGCCGAAGGCTGCGTATATCTCATCGGACAACTCGTTGATGGCACCGATTTCAAAGATGCCAGTGACACCCGATGCGGCTGTCACCGTAGCCAGACGGGGCAGGGTCAGGTGCCCTTCATGGCGCAGGTAGCACGATGAGTAGAAACTACGGTTCAGGTTCACGCCATTGGCCACATCCACATCAGTGAACACATCGATGCCTATGCCACCACGGTTGTCAGTCAGTTGTAGCCTGGATCTATTGGCTTGGCTATCCCCCGTGGTGTCCCCAATGGATATCTTCTGAGCATAGCGATTGACCAGCCGTGGTTGTACTGGGGAGGTTAGTGGATAAATCGTCCCGCCCAGGCTGATGGTATTCTCTGTTGTTACTCTAGCTAACGTCATTTCAGAATAGCAATCCATGATACATCGTCACCATTGGTAGCGGCATCAATGTATAACTGACTGGCTGGGATTGAACCATCATACTTGGCGAAGTCTAGTTCTATCGTAGCATCCACGCCCCCCGCCGCCCCAAGCACATACCCATTGGTCGCAGAGACATCACTTAGTCCTACATAGGTCAATCCAGTGTTGGCAGTAGGGGCAGTGAACTTTATCCACAGCACACGATCACTGGTATTGAGTATCTGGACAGCAGTGCCTGCGGTGGGCACATCAGTCATGTCCGAATCCAAACGCATCTAGGAAACTAACCGTCCATTGATTATCAAAGGAAAGGACCTTCGGGCATCCTGTGCCAGCGTTTCCCAGTCCCGGGCACGGAGTCTATTAGCATCTGGGTCAGTGCCTTGTCCCCCACCGATTGCCATAAGAGCCAAGGCTGTAGTCTTGAAGATGATGTATTCGTCAGGTACCTCGTTGGTTGTAGTATCCGCGGTAAGGAGGGTTGGAATATCTCCGCCCACCAGCTTTATCAGGCTGTAGCCCACTCTGGCCCGACCCTCCTGGGTGAGGATGAGGTCTCGGGCTTCCTTATCTATCTTCCAGTGGTGTGTGGGTAATCGAGTCCACTGGGCGGTGCTGTTCTCCACGGCCCTGATGTGGTCTATCCAAATGGTGCAAGCCCCGATGTCTGAGGTGTACTCCAGCCCCACGGAGATGAGGGCTGTATCGCTCTCAGGATTGGCCATGGTGACCCTAACATAGGTCCAGGTATCAGCAACCAGGGCAGGCACTACAAGGGTCTCCAGAGGCGATGCACAGGCTGCTGTATCATCCAAGAGGAGATTGAGCTGACCGGATGTGGTAGCGATGGAGCACTTGGCCCAGAACTCCACAATGTCATACTTGGAGAGGTTCAGAGCAGCAAAGGAGTCGGTTATTTTGTCACCAGCAGCACCCGTAGCCGCCACGGTCACTTTCAGGCTGCTATTGCCCTGCTTCTTATCCTCAGTATCAACGACTTGGGTGAAGTCGACATCGGTAGTCTCATCGAATACGACCTCACACGTGTGAATATTTGTGGTAACAATGGAAGAACGATACTCTATCTTGTTGAGTATCTCTATACCAGAGGGTATATCAAAACGGTAGTCGCTCTGGTCCCCGTGCAGGGCAACACTCTCTACGGGATCATAGTATTGCTTGACGACAGACATCACAGCAGTATTCAGGAAGTTGCGGATACGGGCAGGGGGGATGTCAGCATCCCATAGTTCGTAGGTGACGCCAGAGGCTACGGTGGCAGAGGCAACAGGGGCAACGGTAAGGTCTACATCCCCAATGACAGGGGTATCGAGGGCGGTGTTGGTGACTCGTACAATCTCTCCGCTACTGCTACCCGAGGTAAAGACTAGCCATTTGCCGTTGTGTCCATCAGACCCGAGGGAGCCACGAAGAGATCTGTCAATGACTGAAGAGGTATCGCCGCCAGCAGTGGTCGTGGTGCCCTCAACGACGGCACCTACATTGTACCCAACAGCAGTTTCAAGCTGCTTACGGCTTTTTCCCACGACTGGCAATCAAGTGCCTCCACTACTTCGTCTTGCGCCCCATCTTCTTCTTTTTCTTGGCCTTACGAGCTACCTTCAGCCCATGTACATCACCTTTAGGTCCGTGTACTGGCATCGACAGGCTCCTTAGTTTGATTACCGTTGGTCGTGGTTTTTGCCTCTGCCACCATCTTGGTCAATGCACTTTTATTCTGTTCTAGTTCTTCTATGATGTGATCCCGTTCTCGGACCATGCGGCGCAGGGCAAGGTTCAGTGCTTGCAGTTTGATGGCAGGGTCCTGCATCAGTTCCTTAAACTCGGCATCCCCGACGTTGATTACCAAATCTGCATTGGTCATTAGTATTCCTCGATTGTCAGTTTGATGATGAGGTCATCTGTGGCTGTCTCCCCAGTGATGGCATCTCTGGTAACAACCAGCCCGTAGATGGCACTATCAGCCGCAGCACAGGTAAAGGCTAGGGGTAGATTGCCAGTGGCTAGGGATGGTGTCACAACAGCCTCAGAGTCACCAGTCCCCAAGTCAGCCATGGCAGGGAAGGTGACACGGCCAAGATAGTTAGCTTCATCCGCATGGAGTACCGCAGTATTGGCTACGTTGTCATTCACCGCACTGGTAGGGGTTACATTAAACAGAAAGAGGGTCAACCCAGGGGTCAGTGCAGTGGTCTCAAACAGGGCCACCGCCTTCACAATGTTGCCTGAGCCGCCATTCTCTGAGACCACTGCACTAAAGGTCCAAGCAGTACCAGCGGAGGCACTCTCGGAGAGGACATCAGCAGCCCCATAGTTACCTGCCGCAGCCAAGGCCTTGGTGACGCTGACTGTGGTGAGCTTTTTCCCAATGCTCATAAAGCCTTGTGCCCTACCTACCATGTGGGACTACCTTCTTAGGCGGTTCCTGGTCAGCATACAGTTGTCGCACCTGCCACAGTGCTAGGCCCGTCTCAACAGCGAGTTGCCGGTGCCACAGAGCAGCAGGCATATCCTCATCTTCGGAGTTCCAGGGTAGTGGCTCTATTTTGTACTGTTTCTCATTATCGTCAAACCAGGCAGGTATCTCTTGTACCAACTCGGGGAACTGGGCATATAGCTTGGCCCAGATGCAGCAGACTCGCACCCGCACGGTTCGTGCTAGATGAGCATTGGTCCAATATCCCATCCGCTGAAAGGTGCAGTCACATAGATCGTCCCCATGAAACCACTTTTCTTCTGGTATCTCACCAGCGTGTATGTTCTGTCCTGGCAACCTTTGCTGGTCAATGGTCACTTAGATGCTACCTGCGCTTCCAGTTCTTTGATACGGTTCTCTAGTTGAAGCATACCCGACCATGTGAACCACTGGGCAGCAGCCATATTGATACCAGTCCACACATGCCCATCATCGTGCTGGACCATGTCTAGTACACCGATTTTAGCTAGATGCTGCATGGCCGGGATCTCATGCAGGGGCTTCATGCCATCCATCTCATGGAGAGCAAGACTGAGAGATTCTACATCGTCGTGCCATGGGGCCTGCTCTCCATGGCATACGAAGGGTTCGCTGTTGTTGGTGCCGCAGACATCGCAGATATAGTCGAAGGTGCCTGTCGGATGGGTAGCATTATATGTTGCCACGGGCGGGGCAGCATCGGTGATGCGTATAGCATCCTCATCGCCTGTCCCCAAGTCGCCGCCTGCGCTGATTACAAAGGTGTCCGACGCACTATTATCAACTCCGATGGCCCACTCAGCTCCACCTGTTAGGAGGAATTCCAGAACACTATCTCCAGTGGAGTCTTGCTCGAGGCGTAGGGATGCCGTGGTCGCCGTATCATCCCGACGCACATTGACCAACCCGGTGGTAGTAACAGGGAATTGCAAGATGCCGCCCGCATTGATGACGACCCTATCTACTGCCGTATTATCTGTACCACTCGTAGGGGCCTGGACAATAACGGCGTTTGCCGACTTGTCGTAGAATACCTCACAGAACTCATTGATGTCCCCCAGTCGAAGGACTTCGCCATCACCTGATAGTCTAGTTGTCATTACCACCACCTCCCATGTAAGTTCTCCCGCTTATAGCGTTTGGAACTCTTGATATCTCTCAGTATATGGGGCAGTTCTTTCACCTGCTGGTCGTTCATGTGCGGCTTGTCTCGTACCTTCTTCCAGCCTTTGGCCACCGACTCTTGGGCATAATGCTCAATCTCTTCTAGGAACCGAGGGTCTTTCAGCTCTTCTTCAGTGCCCATAATGGTCACCACTTCAGAGCGTCCCGAGACGGGGTCAATGACCCTGTACCGAGTCTGGTCATCCCACATGCCTACCAGCGGTCTTACCATAGCCCTCGTTCCCTACCGGGCTTCTCGAAAAAGTATTTGGTTGTGCCTGGGTCTGGGCAAGGCTCTACCTTGCCGGTCAGGATGAGATCGTTGTACACATCGTTGGTGAAGGCTGTCCTGGCTGTGTTGTACATGCGGCTTACATGTGGCTGCTCAGGCTTAGGACCTGCCAGTTCTACGAGCGCATGCGGTTCCCGTGCCTTGATAACCTTCTCCCAGTTGTCCGAGGGTGGGCCTTGAAAGACCACATCCTGGGTACGCAGTGTCTTAGGATGCACAAAGCGGTATTGCCGGCGCACACCATCGGGCCCAGGAGACATCCAGTAGCCAAGCATTACGGTGATATTTTCCAGATGACTGGGGCACACTCGGTATCAACCGAGGCCGTGTCACGTTGGGTCCCTATGTGAGGCAGTTCAACGGTACCATCTTCCAGGTCCACCTCGAAGGCTCCCGCAGTACCATTGGATGCTGCGATGGGCAGACCACCAGCAGGGGCTGTCGCATCAGCAGTACCTATACCAGGTCCACGAGTCTGGAGCCATGCGTAGGCATTGTCGGCTACATCGACGCAGGTAGCACCCAGAGGGGCGTCTGTGAAGGTTGTCGGGTTCACCACAAAGTCGAATCCTACGCTGGTGATGATTCCGCATTCCTCAGAAGTGGTGAGAGCCACTGACAATCCGTCAGGCTCTGCAAAAGTCAATACCACATTGGCACCAGATGCAGCCGCAGGGTGGCTCTTGATAAGGTACTGGTGGCCCTGCTCGGTTCCAGCATCATTGATGAAGAAGAACCCGTCCCGGTACTCATTAGCCACAATGGCTGTTGAACCCAGGGTCAGGCTGACCGTGGTATCCCCAGCGGCAGCAGCCGCAGAAAGAGCCAAGTCCAGGTCGTTGTTGGCCACGTTGGTTCGGGTAGTCTGAAGAAGGGCAACGGTAGCAGCTTCTCCAGCCTGAGCATATACAAACCACCGGCCAGGGAACATGTATCCTTCTTTGCCAAGCGGGGAACGTTGGGTGGTACCTGTCTTTTTCTCGGTACCGGCTCCTAGATTAGTGAATCCTGGGAATGACATCGTCTTATTCTCCTTTAGCTATTACAGGCTCGTACGTCCTGCGACCGCCGATATTTAGGGCTCGGCAATCGTTACACCCTCTGGGTCACTTACGTGCGGCGAACTCTCGTTGCCTTACGGCAGAGCAGCCCTGTACTTTACAAGGACTGCCCATCACCCTGGTGAATCGGTGCGGATGAAGAGGAATAACTGCTGGAGTGATAGCAGGTTCCTCTTCATCCGCTCGTTGCGGGGATGGTGTTGCCATCACTCCCGGTTTCCATGATATATCCGGTTTTACAGTAGGTGGAAATAAACTCCAACCCTTGGCTTCGTATTGTTCTCGATGGTACAAGTCAGCAGGCAACAGATTGGGCAAGGGCACTCCATCTGCCCGATACCATTGGGCAGTAGGGGCCGAAGTGTAGGACAACTCCATGGCTATCCCACGCCTCTTGGCTTGGGCCTTCAACTTCTGTGTTGACTGCCATTCTTTAAGGGTTGTCGGCATCAATCATCCCTTTCACTTATGCACTGGTGCTGGGGTCGGCTGCATCGAAGGTCAGGGGTGCGCCCAGGGTGTCATCATTCTCAAACACGGCATAATCAGCTACGTAGTTGACTTCCCAAGCTCGGAGAGAAGCGTCACGCTCTTTCTCAGAACCGAAGGTCTTGGACTCCAGGTACCCGATGGCATCCTTGCCTTTGATGACACCGATGGCATCGTCGGCTGAGTCGCGGACGATATTTCCAGTCTCAAACACAGGGGCATCCCATATCATGTAGCCCTTCCATGCCTTGGTCATCAGCCGTGCCGAGTAGCCGTCGGGCATGGGACGTAGAGTACCCGAACCAATGGTGGTTAGGTCACGAGCCAGCCGCATCACAGCGTTGGGATGCTGAATGATGACGAGGTCATCACCCATCTTGTCCGTCTTGGCGATGCTGACCACAGAGGTGGCATTCGCAGCACTGAAGGCAGCAGCGGCAGCACCAAAGGTAGTACCCCCGTTCAAGGATGCGAACAAGGCGATGCCATCAGTTTCCCTCTTGCGCTTGTACCCATCACCCATTTGTCGGCCAACAGTGGCGAAGTTCAGCTTGGTCTGCTGCCTCATCATCTTGTCAGTCAGGATGATTTTGGCACCCACTTCAGCAGTGGTCACCGAGATGGCAGTCAGACCAAAATCTTCTTCATCCACCATATCGACGCCATCATCCAGATCTGCCATATCCATCTGGCCGACCTTGAAGAACACACCTGTATCCTCGCCTTTACCAAGGCGGTCGTGCATACAAGTTCCGTACACCGGAGCATTATGCTCAATGGTGTACCTCACTGATGCAAGCATTTCCTTGGATGCTCGTTCGATTGCGCCTGTAGTTGCAGTCTGGACCATGGTTTATCCTCCTATGGTTATCCGTTGCCGGTAAGTTTACCCAGTTCCCTATGCTCTGCATCGGTGAGGTCAATTTTGTTGGTCAAAGCAATCAACCGGGCTTCTCTGTTCGGGACCGTCGTTGATGTCCCGACACCGTTATCGGGTGTGGTCACTGGAGTCTTTTCTTGCCGCATCGCAGCCATCTGAGCCTTGAGGGCTTTGTTCTCCATTTCAGAGGGAGACTTGGCACCCTCTAGAACATTACGACTTACACCGTACTGGTCCATGTACATCTTGATGTAGCCTTCAGTGGCCCGTCTTTCGGCTTCCATGAGTTGGCCGTACTGACCGATGGCCTGCTTTTGTTGGGCCACCTCTAGTTTGCCATTCTCCAACTGCTGCCAGGAGGTGGTATGCTGCTGGACCTCTTCAGGAGAGAACCCCTGCTCGGTCCACTGTTGTTGTCTCTGCTGAAGGGCAGAAACATACTCACGCTCATACTCTTGCCATTGCAGTTCTTGGAGTTGTTGTTGTAGTCTTTGTCGTTCCTGTTGGAACCGACGCTGCTCATCCTGTTGTGCAGCCCGAACCTGCTCAGGAGTAGCTTCAGGCGTGGTATCAGCGAGTGGTGTGGCAGATTCCCCTGTTGCTACAGGAGGAGCATCTACATCGGTAGATGTATCATCCTCGATGATAGTATCATTCTCATCATCCGAGAAATCGTCTGCATCGGTAAAGGACGATTCTAGGTCTACTACTTCGGTTGTGATTTCCTTCCTGGTTGTCATACGCCTCCCAACAAAAAAGGCCGCCCTTTACAAGGCGACCTATGCGCACACCATGGACTATGCAGTTATGTTAACTAATTAAGGACTATATAACGACTTTAACACGATTGTCAATCACGGACCATTTACCACACCACTTCTTGGGACAATGATAGGTCAAGATTCCATCGAGCCTCTCAGCAATTTTTGTACCACAATGGGGGCAGCGTACCTCAGTCATCGTCTACCCGCCTGTGCGCCAGGGATGAATGTTTCGTCGTATGTATCTTTTAATTCATCCCATAGGCCCAATGTTTTCAGATGCCGGATCCGGGCATTGTTCGCATCCAAAATACGCTTCTGGCGGCTAGGGTAGAAGTATTTGTCTACCAACTCGAAGGGCACTCTGGACAGATACTGGTTGCGTATGATGCCAGTATGTTGTTCCTTGGTCCATTGCCTGCTTGTCAACTTGCGATTAACAGCAGCATCCACAGCATCCCACATAATGAACTCTGATCCTGGCTCACCGACGGTATGCTCGTTAATGATTTCCTGATACTCTGCTCGTGCCCTACGGCCTGGGTCAGGACTATCTAAGTCTGCGATGTTGCGTCGTTCATCATCCAGACCGAGTAGCTGTTTCGTGGCACCCCATGCCTGGTCCCGCAGGCTGTTATACTGCTCATTCACGAACCGCCGTATATCATTACGAGGCAATCCTTGCTGTTCCAGCATTTGAGCCGTCTGAAGCAAGCCGTCGATATTGGTATCGGTCTGTACATATATCTCGGCTAATTCTCTATTGCGGCCAGGGAACTGCTTGCTGACTGCTCGTTGCTGATGGGGTTCCAAGTCATCAAACTCCTGCCCGAATAGCTCACCCGAGAATCGTTCAGTCCCTGTCAGTGGTGTGGCTTTTACCCCTGCTGCTTCACCGAACACAGTGGCCAGACCAGCAGGGTCACCACCAGCCAACTGTTTGGCAGCGAAGGGCAGTTCCTGGAATGCAAATGGGCTGTGACTACGAAATATCCACTCACCAAAGCCGAGAGGGTCGCCCCGTAAGTCTACCCTGCGACCCTCAAAGTCCTCGTGAGATAGCCACTCCCATGAGTTGGCAACAATACCCGAACTCATAGTGCGGAGAGCCTGTTCTGGCTTGCCCTGTGCGGTGACCATGATAGCTTTAGCAAGACTGTCCCATGTGCCAAAGACTGACCAATCCTGTCCACCGAAGCGGATACGCATGAAGTTGGGGTTGGGCCTACCTTTGACGAAGGGTCGCACATCGGTGTCATTGCCTAATGCTTCATTGGCTGCGAATGTGACCATTGTGCCGTAGCCAATGAGTTTCAGCAGATACCGTCGTGCCATCCGCTGCTCTAAGGTGGCTCCTGGGCGCAGGCTCAAACCAGCCCGTGCGGCAGTCTCCAGCCTTGATTGCAGGAACCGTGGGGCAAAGAGTACCAGGTCACCAATTGGACCACCTGTACGGCTGGGGGACCATCCTGTGGCCCCGTTAATGGTCCGAGCAAGGCTCTCCACAGAGCCATCCTGCAACAACTCGTCGGCTGCTTTACCAGTCTGCCGCATCAATGCAGCCAGTTCGTCATCTGCCCACTGGAGGCGCAGGGAGTCTCCAAAGAAGCCGAAAGCTCGGTTAGCTTGTCGGATACCAGGGATACGTTCAACAAACTGTCCGATGGTGCCAGGGCCACCCAGTTGGAACTCGGTTCCTGCACCACCTACTCGTAGTCCGGAGCGTCCCCATGTATCGGCTGACAGCCTGCTCGCAGCCTTCGTGGCATCATCAAAGTCAACGAGAAACCGGCCCAGGGCTGCATCGCCACCTCGTTGCCATGCCCTGAAGTTGACACCAAGAGCTGCCTTGTATGCCTTCTGGTCATTGGCAAGGCCAAGCAATCCTTGAATGCCAAGGGCCGAGTTGTCCAGTGTGGCCCTGAATCCTCGATACAGATTGTTGTAGGCGTCGATAGTATTGCTGATAGGAGCTAGTTTGCCCTTGGCAGGGCCTTCCTCCACCAGAATCTTGTTGGCAGCGTTGGCTACCTCATCAGGGAACGCCCTACCC
>Ga0208315_1000539_pt1 | contig 26400 bp, 28 predicted proteins | sample MalvireepMed_215_FD_184239 | JGI IMG/M metagenome (GOLD analysis project Ga0208315, IMG submission 184239) | Marine viral communities from the Global Malaspina Expedition - Malaspina viral metaG DeepMed_215 (SPAdes) (version 2) | ecosystem: Environmental > Aquatic > Marine > Oceanic | place... | reverse complement strand
GAGAGCACAGCGCTAATAGCAAGGAGAAGAATATCGATAAGTTCATGCTTTTTACAACGTTCAATGCGAGGATCTGTAATTGAATTAAAATGTTTCAGAAAAGTAGTGCTCATATTTATGCGACCAAGTAATTATTATGCCTTGATCTGATCACTACTTGCTCTATAAGTTCAATTTATAATGATCTTGCCGTGGCACCTTAAGCAATTAGCTGATAAAGGCTTAACACACTTTCATTTACTCCCAGTGACTGATATTGGCACTATTGAAGAAGATGCTTCAGAGCGTGTTGAAATCACTGACACCTTAGGTAAATTATGTGAGCGTATAAACGATGAAGCAGATGCCTGTAAAATCGAAGATAAAAACAGCATCATTGTTGATATTATGCAAAGTTACCTACCTGGCTCAGATGATGCACAAGCACTAGCCAGTGCGATGCGTGATTTAGACGGCTTTAACTGGGGTTATGACCCTCATCACTTTATTGCGCCTGAAGGTTCATATGCATCAAGCAGTGAAGGTATTGCTCGTGTACTTGAAACACGCGCCATGGTGCAATCATTACAAGAAGTAGGACTTCGTGTGGTACTTGATGTGGTCTATAACCACACAACATCATCAGGCGTCTGGGAAAAATCAGTCTTCGACAAACTAGTGCCTGGTTATTACCACCGTTACAACGAAGTATCTGGGGCGATTGAACGCTCAACGTGCTGTGAAAACACAGCAACTGAACATGTGATGATGGACAAATTCGTTACAGATTCAATGGTTATTCTTGCTCGCGACTTTGGTTATGACAGCTTCCGTTTTGATGTAATGGGGCATATGCCTAAGTCATCCATTTTAGCTGCGCGCGAAGCGGTGCAAGCGGTTGACCCAGATAACTACTTCTACGGTGAAGGTTGGGACTTTGGTGAAGTGGCTAATAACCGTTTGTTCACTCAAGCTAAGCAAGCTGATATGGCAGGCTCCGAAGTGGGCACATTCAATGACCGTATTCGTGAAGCCGTGCGTGGTGGTGCAATGTTTAGTAATAACCCGACAGATGGCAATCTAGCGGAGCAAGATACCTTACGTTTATCGCTGGCGGGCAACTTACAAAATTACATTCTTAAAGATTTTAAAGGTAATTCGGCAAAAGGTAATAGCTTTAGCTGGAACACGCAACCAACAGCTTATGCGTTAGACCCAGCAGATAGCATTAACTACGTATCAAAGCATGACAACGAAACACTGTGGGATCAGTTGCAATATAAGCATGCATCAAGCATGAGTATTGAGCAACGTGTGCGTGCGCACAACATGGCGTTGTCTATTCCACTTATGAGCCAAGGCATTCCGTTTATGCAACTGGGTGCTGATTTACTGCGTTCTAAGTCAATGGATCGTGATAGTTATAATGCCGGTGATTGGTTTAATGCTGTTGATTTAACCAAAGAGAATAATAACTGGAACATTGGTCTACCTAACGCAGAGAAGAACCAAGAAAAATGGCCTGAGATCATGCCTATTTCTGCTAACTCTGATGCACAGGCAATGCCACAAGATATTGCTTATGCAGGCGATGTGTTCCAAGAGTTTTTAGCAATTCGCAGTAGCAGCCCATTATTTAGATTAACCACCGAACAAGATGTAATTGACCGTGTGGGCTTTCATAATGTAGGTGAAAACCAGCAGCATGGTTTGATAGTAATGAGTATTGACGATGGTGAAGGTCTCGTTGATTTAGATATCGCAGTAGATGCTGTTGTTGTTGTTATTAATGCGACGCAGCAAGCACTTTCACACACGGTACTCACGGCTACTGGGTTTGAATTACACCCAACTCTTAAAAACAGTGTAGATAGTAGCATGACGGAAGTGAGTTTTACGGCCAGTGAAACCGACGGCACGTTCACTGTGCCTGCTTACACTATGGCTGTGTTTGTTAAACCACAAGGCGAGAGCCAAGGCGCTGGCTTGAGTGCTGATGCAACTGTTGGTGCGCCAGATATCGTCCCTTATGGCAGCACTGAGGTGTATCTTCGTGGTGATTTAAATGAGTGGGGGCTCTCTGATCAATTTGAATATGTTGGCAGTGGCGAGTATCAAATTATGAAGGCGCTGACAGCTGGGGAGAGCTTTGGTTTCAAAGTTGCTTCAGAGAGTTGGAACCTCGTGAATTTTGGTGCTAATTCAGAGCAAGAGGCTGTTGTTCAATTGGGAGTAGAAAAACAACTTAGTTTTAATGGAGCTAATATTAGCTTTACGGCAGACACCGCAGATAACTATTTGTTCTCGTTTAATGCTTCAGATAAAGAAAACCCAACTCTGACAGTGGTAAAAATAGGGCCATTTGGAAATGTGTCGTTATATTTACGTGGCAGTTTAAATGACGCTGGTAGTTTGTGGGGGACAGACGATCAATTCACATACAGTGGTGATGGTTTATATACTTTTTCCAAACAGCTAAGTGCACAAAGTGATGCATATGAGTTTAAAGTTGCTACCAGTGATTGGAGTACTGTCAATTTAGGAGCTGGTGGAGATAGTTCAGAAGTAATATTAGGGAGTGAAACACCTTTAGCGGCTTCTAATAATAACTTGAGCTTGTTAATTGAAACCGAAGGAGAATATCGCTTTGTGGTTAATGCAAATGATCTCGAAGCGCCTTTTATTATTGTTAACTTACAATAAGCTTTCACTAAGATAGCCGAAGCCGAGTTTTATACTCGGCTTTTTTATTATAGTTGCATTCAGCCACAATATTCCCTAGGTTAATAGAATAAATATCAAGGAGGTTATGAATGTCTGAGTTAGCCCTGAAAACCGCAAGTTTTAACCCTAAAGTAAAATCTTACTGGATCACGCTAGGGGTTATTACCTGCTTAGTGTGTTTGGTTGGTATCCCATTGATTCCAATCGTAGCCTTAATAATTTGGATCGTGGCAGGGCGTATGCTTAAAGCAATGTCAGCTAACTTATTAGAGCGTAAGCTAGTAGTAAAACGCGGTGTGTTTTTTAAAGAAGAAAAGTCCATCCCACTTGAAAAAATCACTGATGTGGGATTAAGTCAGGGGCCATTAATGCGACTATTTGGTTTATACCGCTTAAGCTTTGAAACTGCAGGGCAGTCTGGTCACGGTGCATTAGTATCGTTACTTGGGGTAGTTAATGCCAGTGAATTTCGTGAAGCCATTTTAACTCAAAAAGATAACCTCACTTCAGATCAGCCAGCCCAATCTAATAACGATGAACCACAAAGCCAAGTAGAGCTCATCCGCTCGCTTACCTACAGCGTAAAAAACATCGAGCAAATGCTAGTTACACTTCTGGAAGAGAAAAAATGATTAGGTCATATAGGGAGCTAAAGGGAATATGGTTAAGTAAGGATTGCTTTTGGCTTGTTTATTTGTAGGCGCCATCCGATGACGCCTACAACATGCTAACCCTAAGTATCTCCATTATTAGTGCTCGAAATATACGAGGACATTGATGATGACAGATTTCTATCTAAAGCATTTTTTAAGCATTGGGAGACTGATGGCGCTGATATTTTATAGTGATTTAATGCAATACCGTCTAAATAAGTTAAATAAGGGTTTACCGATAAACTGAACGCACCTAACTCTTTTATCCACTTCGCTAAAAAAATAACACGGTATTGCCCGTCGCTTCCATTGTTAAGATTAACTTCTAAATTTAAATTCTTACTCACCTCACTCCACGGACTCTGATACAAGGTCTCACCAACTATGATCGGTTTTGATGTAAAAAAGCTATCAGGATTTTTAATATTATTTTCAACTTTATGATTTACCCAGTTTTGAATTCGAGATGATGTATATTCTTCAAATACAGCCTTTACTGCATTATTTACATGGGAGGGGCAGTTGTTTTGTCTATCTAGATGAGAAGACTGACTTATTTGATAAAGTGGCATTAGGCTTAGTTCAGTTTGAAGTGTGTGTTTAAATGTTGAGAAATGCTCATCAATTGCTTTTTGTTTAGATATAGCAATAAGATCATTTTTATTTAATATCGTAGCTTCTATATATTTATCTGACTCATTTTTACTATGATTTCCCACAAAAAATGCAAAGTGGTTGTTACCAGAGACATCCATCATAATAACTTTATGCGGATTTGAATCACATGTTTGATCAGCAATAGCAGCTTTTTGATCAGAGGGTGTAGTGTGGCATTGAGCTAATGGTACATTGCTTTTTGCTAGTTCAGAGGCTCTGTCATAATTACAATCTTCACATGCCATTAAGGTAATGCTGTCATCAGCATTTACAGAGTGAGCAATACCGAGTAAAAATAGTAATAAAGCGGCAACTTTTTTCATAAAGTCTTCCTTAGACGGGTGTTCCTTTTTTATACACTAGCGTTGAAGTTTATTAATTTCAATCTTTGATTTTAATTGAACATAGTGTTCCTTTAAATTTGGATTATGTTATTTAAGCTCGGCGATCGGTTGATCGCCGAGTGATTTAATTTTTGGCCTTTAAAATGCCTGACAAACAGCTTCTGCTTTACAGGTAATAACTGTGACGTTTTCATAACCTACGCGTGTCAGTGCTTCAGCACTTAATGTTGCACGCGCACCACTAGCGCAATGTAAGTAAATAGGGCGTGCTGCGTCTTTTTCTATTTCCATTAACTTCATTTCAAGTAAGCCGCGCGGAATATTAATTGCGCCGGTAGCGGCTTTGGTTGCATGTTCAGCCGGTTCACGCACATCAATGAGTAATCCTTTGTTTTCACTGATCTCCTGTTTAGCTTGTTCGGCGTCGATACGACGTTGATTAGGCGTAATAATTTTTAGTAAATCGGGGATAGATGTAAGCATGGTGATTATTCCTTAAAGCCAAGTTTGCGTAATAGAGTGATCATTGGGCACCAGCTAGTAAAAGCTGATTGAATTAAGTTTACAGCGATAAAAGCGGTAAAGTATATCCACTTCGGATCGTGATACGTTTGCAAAAGGATTGATACAACAATCATGATGCCAGCGATAAGACGAAGTGCGTTATTGAGTTTCATAATAGTAGGTCACTTATTTGATTGAGTACAGAGCTACTATATTAGATATTATTAAATTAGTAAATTCTAATGTTAGACATTTCTTATCTAGCAATTTATACTAAGTGCATATTTTAGAATAAGAGCATAGTATGAAAATTGACTTTACAGCGATGGCGACTAATGTAGATCAAGCTGAGCAGCTATTAAAAATATTAGCGAATAAAAATCGACTAATGATTTTATGCTCATTACAAGATACCGAAATGAGTGTTTCGCAGCTTAACGAAGCCGTACCGCTAGCGCAGTCTGCGTTATCACAGCACCTAGCGGCACTGCGCAAAGCCAATGTAGTGGCTACTCGCCGCGAAAGCCAAACTATTTATTACCGCGTGATTGATCAAAATGCAGTCGTTTTGCTTGGTACCTTGTATGGGTTATTTTGTAAGGGCTAAGTGCGATGAGCTTAATAGACAATGCGGTAAAAATTAGTTTAAGTGGTCGCATTCCGATTGTTATTTTTGTGATGTCTTTGTTACTTGGGGTATTTGCACTAAATCAAACACCTCGAGAAGAAGAGCCACAAATTACTGTGCCCATGCTCGATATTTATGTATCAGCACCTAACGTTGAGGCGCCTGAAGTCGCTAGGTTAGTAACACAACCACTCGAGAAGTTACTGGCTCAGCTGGTGGGAGTTGAGCATATTTACTCAACCACACAAACTAACAGTACAGTGGTTACGCTGCGTTTTGAAGTAGGGCACAACCGCGAACAAGCTATTTTAGATACCTATGCAAAATTAAATAGTTATCAGCATACAATGGCATCGGTGATCAAAAGTTGGCAAATTCGTCCAATAGAAGTAGATGACGTGCCTATTGTGATGTTAGGCCTCTACAGTAAAGACCCACAACTTTATGGTGATTACGAGTTAACCCGCTTTGCTAACGAAATAGCCAACAGTTTACAACGTATTGAACACACCAGTGAAGTAAAAGTCATTGCTGGTCGTAAACGAACCCTCACCATTAATTTAAATGCCAGCGCATTGGCTGCCCACCAAACAACCGTAAATGACGTTTTTTATGCATTAAGCGTGTCTAATCAACTAACGCAAGTAGGCAGTGTGGTTGATGGTCAGCAGCAAATTGAATTGCAAGCAGGTGATGTTCTACGAAGTCAATCTGCTGTAGAACAGCTGGTAGTGAATGTTGTTAATGGCAAAAGTGTTTACTTGCTTGATGTTGCAAACGTTATTGATGGCCCAAGTGAAGCTAAGTATTACCAATGGCTTGCTCAATCGGCAAACCAGCAGCATTTGCCAATGGTAACACTAAGCGTTGCAAAACAAACCGGCACGAACGCTGTTGCAGTTGCCAACGATGTTCATCAAATGATGGCGCAGCTAACACGCACGCTATTACCCCCTGAAGTGAGCTATGCGGTATTAAGAGATTATGGCCAAACTGCCGATGAAAAAGTAAATAACCTCACTTCAAGTTTAGTCTTTGCGGTCTTTACTGTGGTGATATTTGTGGGGGTGTTTTTAGGTTGGCGTCCGGCGGTTGTGGTTGGGTTGGCGGTTCCTATTTGTTATGGCATTACACTCTCATTAGATTTTGCATTTGGTTACACCATTAACCGGGTGACCTTATTTGCGCTTATTTTATCTTTGGGTTTACTGGTAGATGACCCAATCACAGGTATTGATAATATTAGCCGCTTTTTGAATAAAAAAGGCGATAAAAAACAGCAGATTGTTGGTGCAATGAGCGAAATTCGAAATGCCTTACTTATGTCGACACTCACTATAATGGTGGCGTTTATTCCACTGGCGTTTATCACCGGAATGATGGGGCCGTACATGGCACCTATGGCATTTAATGTGCCGGTTAGCGTGATGGTTTCTACCATTGTTGCATTTTTTGTAACCCCTTGGCTTGCGATGAAGTTACTCAAGCCTGATAACGAACAACCCTCCGAGCTTGCTCCTAAAATTGGTGCATATCAAAGAATATTAAGCCCATTATTGGCTTCTAAGGGGCGAGCTAAACTTGTTTTGTGGCTAACCCTAGCATTATTTATTATTAGCGCCATGTTACCCGTGATGCGTTTGGTGCCTTTAAAGCTACTCCCTTTTGATAATAAAAATGAGCTGCAAGTGCTGATAGATATGCCAGAGGGGACTAATCTGGAGCACACAGTTGCATTTACTAAACAAATCCAAACACTCACATGGCAATTAAACGAAGTAAGTGAAATAGCGGCCTATGTTGGTCAACCTTCAAGTATGGACTTTAACGGTATGGTGCGCGGCTATTATCGCCGTGAGGCAGCGAATCTCGCCGAGCTGAGAGTATTGTTAGTGGATAAGTCTGAGCGCGATCATCAATCTCATGGAGTGGTTATGCGCCTTCGCGAACAGCTCGCGATGCTAGCAACCGATGGCATTGTAATAAAAGTGGTTGAAGTACCACCAGGGCCGCCGGTACTGAGTACCTTAGTTGCTGAGGTTTACCGAGATGCTTTTGTTGATGAGCAAACACATTCTCACGCTGCCCAGCAGCTAGCTGCGCGTTTACAGCAAGAGCCTCATGTAGTTGAAGTCGATACCTCAATGGTGGCACCCTCGCCATTACAGCGCTTTGTTACCAATAAAACCAAGGCCGCACTCAGTGCGGTTTCAACTCAAAATATTGCACAAACACTCAGTATTGCCTCTCAAGGTGAAAACGTGGGTGTACTTTATGTGAGCAATGAAACAGAGCCCGTTGATATTAAATTACAGCTACCGTACAGCGAGCGAAATCAGCTTTCGCAATTACTTGCACTTCAGGTTAGGGGCGACAGAGATTTAGCTAAAACCAGTAACGAGTTTGGTTTAAGCAGTGCGCCAAGGCCGTTAGTATCGCTTTCAGAACTCGGTGAATTTACACAACATCATGTTGCTAAAGCGATTGTTCGTAAAGATCAGCGCGACGTGATTTATGTTATGGCTGAGCTTAATGGGCGCACACCAGCGGAAGTGATTGCTGATGTGAATGCTGATTTAAATGTATCAAACGATGAGTTTGTTAAAACATCGTGGGTAGGTCGTCACTTTTTTAATAATGGCGGAACAGCCCCATGGCAACTACCACAAGGAACCCATGTCAGCTTTAGCGGCGAGGGGGAATGGCGCATAACCATTGATGTATTTAGAGATATGGGCATTGCCTTTGCGTTTGCGCTCAGTGCTATATTTATAATTTTACGGGTACAAACACAGTCGGCGAGTTTATCGCTGATTATCATGTCAGCTATTCCGTTAACAGTAATAGGCATAATGCCAGGTTTTTGGCTGTTAAATCAGTTTGGTGAGCGCTCTATAGCTGGAGCCCCAGAGCCGGTATTATTTACTGCCACAGCGATGATAGGCATGATTGCCCTTGCAGGTATCGTGGTGCGTAACTCACTTATTTTGGTTGAGTTTATTAATCAAGCTCGCGGCCAAGGCATGGCAATTAAAGAGGCGCTTGTTGCAGCGGGTACGGTGCGAATGCGCCCTGTGCTCCTAACCGCAGGTACCACTTTATTAGGTAACTTAGTGATCACACTCGATCCGGTATTTAGCGGGCTCGCGATTGCGATTATTTTTGGCATTGTGGCGTCTACATTATTTTCATTATTTGTAGTACCGCTTGTTTATTATTTAGTGTTTGCAAGCACAGAGGATAAAGCGCATGCAGGGTAAATCAAAATTTATAGGCACATTGGCCGCGTTATTTGTCATTATTATGGCTGTGCTTTATATGGCGGGCAGCTTTTCTGACAAGCAAACTGCAGGCTTAAAAGAATCACAAATAACGAACTATCAAGGTGAGCGAGTAACGGTAACACTGCAAAGTATTGCAGGCACTGAGCAGGTACCAGGTAGTGTAATAGCAAAACAAAATACGCAAATTTCATCGCATGTTATGGCGCAGGTTGAGCAGTTAAAAGTACGTGCTGGCGATAAAGTCGCTAAGGGCGACTTACTTATTATGCTCAAGCAAGATGATTTTAAAGCGGCGTTAGCGCAAAGCAGCGCAAATATTAATGCGGTGCAAGCATCGTTAACGCAAGCTAAAAAGCAACTAGCCAGAATGATTGATTTAAATGCGCAAGGATTAGTATCTGTTAGTGAATTAGATGACGCCAAAGCAAAGTTTGAAAACTTAACCGCTAATTTAGCGGTTGCTAAGCAACAGCAAACGCAAGCTCAGGTATCGCTTAATTATACGCGTATTACTGCCCCTATTTCGGGCGTGGTCGTTGAGCGCCTAACTGAACCTGGCGATACTGCAACACCCGGTAAACCGCTGATTACTTTGTATAACCCATTACAGTTACAGCTTGAATTTAATGTACGTGAACAACAAGCAGTAAAATTAAGAGTCGGGGACAGTTTAAATGTGGTATTACCTTCTCTAGATATAACAACACCCGCAACGGTGAGCGAAATTGTACCAGTGGCAGATAACGCGGCGCGCAGCTTGCTTATTCGTTTAGAAGCCGATGCGCAACTTGGTTTAATGCCAGGCCTTTATGCTCAACTACAGTTACCAATAAAAAGTACCCAAGGTGTATTAATTGATCCACGTTGGGTGCATGAGTTTGGTCAGCTCAATATGGTGTATGTACTTGAAAACGAAACGCTGGTTAAACGTTTCGTGCGTTTAGGCAGTATTATAAATAACCAGCAACACGTAATAGCAGGCCTAAAAGAGGGTGATGTACTTGCTGTTGATTACATGCCAAGTCAAAGCGACTAAATAAAACTCGCAATTTCATCAATCGACTTTTTATCTAGGGCGTGCAGCGGCACTGTTGCATGCTCATCTGGGTAACCGGTAATAAGTAACATATAAGGGCGTTCGTTGTCTTTATCACGCCCACAAATATCGGTTAGAAAACTCATCGGTTTTGGTGTGTGGGTCAGGGTTGCAAGGCCTGCTCGGTGTAGTGCTTGAATTAAAAAACCAGTGGCCAGCCCTACTGATTCATGCACATAGTAATTAGTGTTTTTATCGTCCGTATTTACACCCCCCTTTTTTTGACTAAACACTGCAATTAACCATGATGCGTGCTCTAAATAGGGTTTATTAGCATCGGTGCCTAATGGTTTTAATGCATCAAGCCATTCTTCGCCTGCGCGACCTTCATAAAATGAGCGTTCTAATTTCTCGGCTGCTTCACGAATTTGCTTTTTAACATCTGCGCTATTAATGGCTACAAAATGCCAAGGCTGGTGGTTTGCACCACTAGGTGCTGTACTTGCCGCTTTAATACAGGTTTCGATGACTTCTTTTGGCACCTGGCGATTACTAAAGCTGCGAATACTATGGCGGCGTTGGCTCGTTTGTAAAAACTCATTCGCACGAGCGAGCATTTCCTCTGGCGGGTATTCTATAAAATCGGTTAATGGTTGGCTTTTGTGATCTTGCATGGCTGTTCGCTTCTTATTATTAGAGTATTTGGTTTAAAGTTACAGTAAAGGCTTGATCTGTTTAAGTTTGTAAACCCGCGCTGAGCAAAAGTATTTATATCACGTAGCAAGGCCTAGCCAATAGATAAGTGAACCTAATATGTACCCTAAAACAATGAAGTAAGCTGTTTTAGGGTGCAATTATAAGCAAACAGGTCGCTATTTTGAGTGTTTATTCATAACGTAAGGCATCAATGGGATTAAGCCTAGCTGCTTTTATTGCGGGAGCTAAACCAAATACAATACCAATTAGCGAGGTAAAACCAAACGACAACATGATTGCCCAGCCAGGTATGTAAGCGTCTGGCATGCTAGGTACCATAAAAGAAATGAGTGCAGCACCCCCATAGCCAATGGCTAAGCCAATTAAACCACCAAATAATGAAAGTACTACGGCTTCGACTAAAAACTGCAGCATAATAAACCCAGGTGTTGCACCAAGCGCTTTTAATGTACCAATAACGCGGGTACGCTCGGTGACAGATACAAGCATAATGTTCATTACACCAATACCGCCAACTACAAGACTGATACCTACAATCCCTGCGGTAATTGCTGTAGCGCTACCTGTAAATTTATCAACATTAGCGCGTGCTTTTTCAGCTGTTTCAAATTCAAAGTCGTTTTCTTGATTGTCTTTTAGTTTATGTAATTGGCGTAAAATGCGAGTGATTTTAGCAAGTACCAATTCTTCATCACTGTCTTCTTTGAGTCTAAACATAATTTGTACATTACTAGTGCTACTTGCACCCTCTAATGCGCTCATGGTACTGATGGGAATATTAATATAATCGTCTTGATCGAACCCTAATAAACTACCCTGCTTTTCAGCAACACCAATAATTCTAAACCACTCGCCGCCAAGTTTAATATATTCGCCTACAGGGTTTTTTGGCAGGTTTAGCTTTTCAATAATGGATGGACCAATAAAAGCGACTCGACGGCGCTTTTCATCATCCTCGGCACGAATAAAGCGCCCAAGTTCAGGAAAGGTTCTATACGCTTTTTGATAATCTTGTTCTGTGCCCATTACTCGTGATGAGTGGCTTTTATTCCCATATTCAGCGCCACCAGAAAAACGCCAAGTAAACATCAGTGCAGTGAGTGTTTCAGCCTCTTTAACACGTGCTTTTAAGGCTAAAAAATCGTTGTAAGTGAGTTTAGCGTTTTTACCCACCATTTCTTGTTCAATGCTGGTAAAGGGTTTAATTGTGGTTACATCAGGTGCCATATCTGCGAGTTGATCGTTAATTTGCTTAGTAAAGCCTTGCATAACGGCTACCACTGTAATAACCGCGGCAACCCCAATTATAATCCCTAAACAAGTGAGTGCGCTTCGCATGGCATTGGCTTTAATGGCCATTAGTGCTGCTTTTGTTCCTTCCATAATTGCAATAGCAGATTTAAACATGCTGTTTGTCTCCTTCACCTTTACGCACATCGCTCACTACCTTGCCATCAACTAAGCGAATAACTCGCTGGCAATGATCTGCAATTTCTTGTTCGTGAGTTACCAAAATAATGGTGTGGCCTTCATTATGTAGCTCATCAAATAGCGCCATAATTTCAGTGGTAGTTTTGCTGTCTAGATTCCCGGTTGGTTCGTCACCGAGTAAAATATGCGGTTTAGTCACTAGCGCTCGTGCAATGGCAACACGCTGGCGTTGCCCACCAGACAACTGGCTTGACAGATGATCCACTTTATCACCGAGTCCTACACGTTTGAGTGCATCGAGGGCTTTTTGTTTACGTTGTTTTGCGGGTATAAACCTATAAACCAAAGGCTGCATCACATTTTCAAGTGCCGACGCACGCGGAAGTAAGTTAAAGCTCTGAAAAATAAAGCCAACACTTTCGTTACGCTGATGAGCGAGCTCGGTTTCTGTCATACTTTTTACAAGTTTATCTTTTAAAAAGTAATCCCCAGTAGTCGGAGTATCTAAGCAACCCAATAAGTTCATTAACGTTGACTTACCTGAACCTGAAGGACCGATTATAGCAACGTACTCGTTTTCATTAATGACCACGTTTACATCATCTAGGGCCTTAAAGATTTGCTCACCCATTTTGTATTGCTTGTTAATATGCTCAAGCTTGATTACCGCCGACATTATTGCGCATCCTTGGCAGTTGTTTGCTTAACTTTTACCGTATCATTTTCTTTTAGTTTACTGATAGGACGTGCAGGGCCAATAACAATTCGCTCCCCTTTATTTAAACCTTGGGTAATTGCTTGCTCTATATCTGAAGAAATACCCACTTCTACATAGGCTTTGCTTACAGTGTTGTCGTCGTTTAAACGCCATACAAACGTTTTGTCATCTTCTTTTTGTACGGCTTCGATAGGGAGCTTTAAACCATTCACAGCAAGGCTTGTTGCGATTTCTGCACGGCAGCTCATACCTGCATATAGTTGCCTATCGGTATTATCAAGTAACACTTTCACTCGAAATGATAAACCTTGTGAACCTGCTTGGTTTTTTGCTGATGTTCCAATGTTAATGACCTTGCCAGTGAAGGGTTGATTAGGGTACGCAGCAGCATAAATATCTGCATGCTGGTCCAATTTAATGCCAGCAATATCAGTTTCATCAACTCTGAGCTCAGCTAAAATAGCGCTTGGGTCGGCAACCAGCATTAAATCTGAGCCAATAATATTAGTGGTGCCGGCAATAACGGTTTCGCCTTCTTTAATATTTACTGAGGCGAGCAAACCACTCATTGGAGCACGAAATACACTTTTGCTAAGTCTATCTTCAGCGATTGAAAGAGAGGCTTTGGCTTGATTATAAGACTCTACTCTGGCTTCAATATCTATTTTGGCAAGGTCGCGTGCATTTTGTAAGTTCTCGTATACTTCTTGCCCAGCTAGGCCTACGTCATAAAGTTCTTTTTGACGCTTTAATTGACGTTCGATGTTTAAAAGGCGTGTTTTACTGTGTTTTATTTCTATTTCGCTAGCTCGTAATACCGCTTTATTACGTGTTACTTCTGACTCAAAAGCAGTGGTATCTAAGCGCATTAAAATGTCGCCTTGTTTTACACTTTGCCCTTCTTCAACAAACACCTTGTCGACTCGCCCGGTTACCTCTGAACGTAACTGCACTTGAGTATTAAAGACTAAATTGCCAGAGGCCATAATGGAGTCTGCAATACTACCTTGCTCAACCTGTGCAACATTTACTTCTGGTGCTTTTTCATCGCCAGTAATTTGCTTTGATACAATAAGAGCAATAAAAGCTGCAATTGCTAGGGTAATGATAATCGCTTTTTTCATTTTTATTTCCGTATTTAATGAGTAGGCAAAAAAGTTTACCTACATTCCTTTAAGCAACAATAATAATTGTCCAGATGCTGTAAATCATAATGGTCGGTAGCGCCGCAAAAAGAAGTGCTTTATTAAAGCTGAAATTAGTCCAACATTTTAGGCCAATAGCAACCAAAGCTATGCTCCAAAGACTAAAAATACTTAAACTTTCCATCATGGTGTAAAAGCTATCCCCAAGCTCTAACCCCAGCAATAACTGATTTATCGATGCATAATTAAACAAACTAATAGGTAATTCATTGTTACTGGCTGTAAGAACTAGCGCAACAACACCTAAACTTGAAATAATCATCGGCATCATGCTCCAAACACCAAAACCATACCACGCACCATAGCCGTAATTAGCATCAGGGTCTTGCTTGGATATCAGCATATAATACCCAGATAGGAGTGCATTAATAAAAAGAAGGCCGAAAATCCCACCACCAATTGCAAACCACACTTGGTTATCGAGGCTTTGTTCCATACTTTGACGAATCATTTTTTTCTCGCCGATTGTGGCATCCACACTCGCTGCAGCAACCTGCTGGTCTAAAATAAATTGTGAGTCTGCAGTGGCATAAAATGTATAAGCAGAGGCTGCAAGAGTAAGTGCGAGAAGTGCAAAAGCAAGCCAAGACCAGCCTTTAGCTTCTTTTAGCCCGTTAAAAGCCTTGCTTGGGCTGATAAAAATATCGATACAAGCAGAAAGCGCGTTAGATGACTTCATTATTATTCCTTAATAACCTATTTGTGGGTTGGTAAACAATTGATACCAATGAGTAGATTAATAATATAGGAAAAAGCAGGTACTAATTTCACTCAATTGTAACCGATTGTTAACAAAAGGTGGTGTGTTATAAAAAGTAGAGTGTAAAGTGCGTATTACTAAGCTCTATAGCTATTAGGTAGTTTCAATATGTTGATTAATCAGGAGTGAAATTTAATTGTTATGTGGCTGTATTTGAGGTAAATACAGCCACATATCTAATTAGCTATCAGATAAACTTAAACCGCTAGGGTTATCTGTTGCAATATAAAGGGCTTTTAATTTTTTATCACCATTTTCGGTTTCAGTAAATTGCTGAAAAGAATAGTTTTTAGAAAAACTTGAAAGAGTCTCAATAGATGCTTGATTACTACTTTGTGTATAAGTAAGTTCTAGTGCGCAAACCTTCCCTGCACACTCGAGATCTTGCTGTAAAATAGTCACGTCTTTTAATTCATTTAGAATAAACTCATTTAGCTTATCTTTACGTATTTGTGCTATTTCAGAGTATTCAATATCAGACATGCGCTGCAGTAATATTGAAGTATCATTTTTAAATACGTCGTCCAATGCTTTTTTTGAAACAAATTCTTTTCCATCCTCAGTTGAAACAAACTCTTCAGAGAAAACATGAGGGTTTGAAGTAGATGATTTAGATATCGTTGCCACTTTTTGATCTACAACTTTGTGCTGTTTGACAGATGGTGCAGAGGCTTTACTTAATAGGGTATTTGGCTCAATTGGAGGCTTAGCGTTTTCATTACTAAGAACTGCTTCATCAGTTGATTGTATGTGGGTTAGCGGAGGTTTTGAAGGCTGCTCTGTATTTAAAATACTAATACCTACAGCGGTGACAATAACAAGTGCAATTAAAAATACGTATTTCATTTTACTATCCTTAGAAGAGAAAGGCATACGCCTTTCTAAATAACGCTTAATTTAACTTTATCATGCAAGTAACACGACCACCATCAGAGCAAGAGTAACTAACAGTATTGCTATCATGCACAACGGTCATGCTACCTGATGTACAACTGCATGTCATGGTTGCATAACTTAATCAGCTCATTGTAATTAGGGTAATTGCTAAAATAGCGGTAAATGTCTTTGATAAATTTATAATAATCCTTAATCGTGATTTAGAATTTAAATGTTATCTTATTGTTTTTTTTAACAACTTTTTTTTAGGTAGTTTAAACATGAGAAAGGGCCTTTCGGCCCTTAGTGTTGCAGCAAGTAACACATTCTTTTTATAGGTTAAAGTCGACAGCGTAGGCTACATAAGCTTTTACATCTGAGCCGTCCATGTCGTTATCTGATAGGCCAAAAGTAAAACCATCTTTAGACACCGATACACCATAATCAATAATATTATCATCACCGATGAAATCGCCTGAGTAATGCCCTATGTGTAGCGCCATTTCTGTGCCATTGCTACCAACAGCGAAGCTGTAATCGGCATTTAAATACAATGAATCACCAAAATCAGTACCATCACCACTGGCTGCAGATGTTGCAAGTACGGCTGCACCAAATGTAAAACCTTGCACACTAATGCTGCCATAAACTTCTGAAAAATCAGCATCGGCACCTGATGCCGCATCAGGATACGCATAATAGATATACCCTACGTCATAACTCACGCTTTCATTAATTGCGCCGCCAAAACCGGCGTATAAGTCTAGTTCGTAGGTCATTTCATCGGCCCAAGACGCATTTGACGCCCAAGTACCCGCATAAAAGCCAGATTCATTAGCGTAATCAATACCGCCAGATACAGCAGCATCGCCACCAGTTTGCTCTTGTCCGCGCCATAAGTAGTTTGAAGTGGCTGCTGCATTTGCTGTTACTTCAGCAAATGCAGTAGTTGATGTCATTCCTGTTAATGCCAATGCACTGATCAATATTGTTTTTTGTAGTTTTAGCATGTCTCATTTCCCATTGTATGATTTTGCACGCCAAGGCTTTTTATTATGAACGACTACAACCTTTTGTTTGGCGGCATTTTATTATGTTACTAATGGGGTATTTGCACTGTGTGTGCCAAATTAAACTTATTCGTTTATAAATTATTTTTACTATTTAAAACAATGTATTGAAAATAATATGAGGTAGGGATAGAAAAGTAATTATTTAGCAGGTTCACTTTGCTGGTGCAAAAAATAGCCTAGCTGCACCATCAAAGCGCTGCTAGGCTATTTTATTTTTCTTGTGGGTTAATTAACCAAAAATGGCACGCATTAGGGTAATTGTTTCGTTAACACCGCGGCCTTTTTGTACTTCGCTAATAATAGAGTCACGTTTAGCACGAATATGTTCTGGAATATCATCAGCAGCAAGCGCGCGATCCACTAAAATCTCAGCAGATTCTTTGCCTCGGCGTGGCGCTTTACTGCTGCTAGAAGTGCTACGTGTAGGTTTATTAAGTAGCTTAATGTAGTTAGAGTTATCTGCAGTATTAGTATCTGCATAATAGAAAAAGCAAGGTATAAGCGCTTTAATATCCACCAACTGTGTTTCTAGTTCACTACCAGCATTGGCCATTTTAAACCATGACATAGCGTGAATACTTTGTACTACATCTTGCCAATAACGCTCAAAGTCGCGGTTATTTAATTTGGTGATACCTAAAGCTGAGCAAAGTGCATCTAAGCGGCTATTGCTTATTGGTGTAAATACATCAGGGCGGCGCATTGCTAATAAGCGGGTGGCAGGTGCCAGTGTTGGTTTTTCATCACTACCATTAAATGCACTCAAGTAAGCAACTACAAATTGCTGATAATTTGTTTGGGCTACATCACCCTCAAGTGGAATGTTGCTAAGCGCATCGTCGAAGGCACCTGGCAGGTCAGCCAGCATCTGGTGAAAACCTTTGGCGCTTTTGGTAGAGGCAAACCATTCTACATCAAAGTTATAAGTACTCGGATCGAGTGATGCCATATGCTTACCGCTAAAAGCGAGTAAGTCTTCAGGGATCATCTCTTTTAACGGCTTTTCACGTAGGCCTGCAATATAAGTAGTTAAACGTAGCTGCTCATCAAGTGCCACCAGTTCTTTATGTTGATCTACAAACATACTCACTACTGGCCAAGGTGCTACCCGTAATGTTTTTAACTGTAAAAAGCTAATGGCTGAAATAAGTTGGTCATGCAGCTTTTTTAATAGTGGTAATTGTTGGGTTTCGAGTAAGTCGTAATTAATACGGTCGCGGCTTGCACTTAATAGCTCATAACACCAACCTAAAAAGTCTTCTGGATGGTTTTCCACTTTCACAGCCATCAGGTTTAGGCTTAGCTCTGAAGATTGCTTCAGAATATTTTGATAAATTTGACTTTCTTGCTCGCCTAATGCCATTTTTGACGGTGAAATTAGCAGTTTCTTCATGCCTTGTAGACTCTCCGGTTAGATATACTTTTTAGTCGCTTCATTTTAGCTTAAATAAGCCAGCAGCAACAGGGGCGTGCATCATACCGGAGAATACAGGGGATGCAATCTTGGTAAGTTAATTAACACAAGATTGCATTTAAAAGCTTTAATCTACTTCTTCCAGTGTAAATAATAGCTCCACAGTAGTATTAAACTGCCGAGCTATTTTCAAAGCAATGGTCACTGAAGGAGTAAAGCGTGACGTTTCTACCGTGCTAATGGTTTTGCGTGATACATTAATAGCATCAGCAAGCTCTTGCTGTGAAAGCCCTGCCTTTTTACGAAATTCAGCTATATGATTTTGCACATTAACTCCTAATCACGGCTTTGCCAAAAAATAGAAATTCCGTATGCCAAACACATAATAGCAAGGTAAAAAGTAGCCATCATGCTATGAGATATGTGTAAAGTTAGGCCTTCAGAGAATAAATAAACCGTGCCCATACTAAATAACAATGCTAATACAACATGTTTATAAGCAATAGTATCTATAGTATTTAAGTATTCATCTTTATAAGTAAGGTGATATTTCATTCTCCATGTAAAGCCACCTCTAATTACAAACATAAGGAAAGAACCAAGAAATGCGGCGCTTCCTAAAATCAGCAACGGCGCTGACGTGTTTCCGATAATTGGGTAGCCACTGATTATTAGTAAAGTGATACCCATAAACACCGAAAACCATGCGTTCTGACTCATAAGTTTTTCTTCAGTTTTAATATCTTGTTGTTTCATAAAGTCCATCCTGTGGAAGTGTTAATTTATATTTTGTAACCTGTAGGTATCAATGTAACCTGTAGGTATCATTTGGTCAATATTTTTTTGTAACCTAAAGGTATCAAAATGTTTCAGTTACAATTCATATACCCACGTTAGAATGTAGGAAAGTAGATTTTTAGTTATTGGGCAATGCTTTTGGCGCTAACTCCCGCTATGATAAGAACATTATTTGCACGTTTGAAAGGATGATCATGAAAACCTTATTTAAAGTTATTGGTGTCATATTATTGCTATGCATAGCGTTAATTGTTGCTGCACCATTTTTAATTCCTACCGATACCATTTTTAATAAAGTGTCTGAGCAGGTAGAAAAAACAACTGGGCGCACATTAACGATAAAGGGAGATAAAACCCTCAGTGTATTTCCTGCATTAAAGCTGGAGCTTAGTGATGTGCATTTTGCCAATATGCCCAGTGGCTCTCGCGCTGATATGGCAAGTATGCAGCAACTTGCTGTTCATATTCCTTGGCTTTCATTACTCGGTGGCGAACTAAAGCTAGAAAAGTTTGTAATTAATGAGCCTGATATTTTGCTAGAAACCGATAAAAGCGGCAAAGCAAACTGGCAGTTATTTGATGCAGTGGCCAAGCAACCAGAGCAACAAACTCAAGCGGGAGAGGCAGTCAAACTACCTGAAAACTTTGATATTCAATTAGGTGAAGTCGCTATTTATGGCGGGTCATTTACTTATTTAGATGGTCAAACGGGTGCTAAACAACAAATTAGCGATTTAGAACTGGCTATATTACTGCCTTCACTGCGTAAACAGCTTGAAGTAACCGGTGCTATTACTTATATGCAAGAGCGATTTGAGCTTGATGTAAAACTTAATACACCAGCAAAAGCGATTGAAGGCGCCACATTTAATGTAAAGCAAACGCTTAACTCACGTTTAGTAGATCTAATGTTTGATGGCAGCATAGCCAAACAAGGCCAAGACATTAAAGGACTTTTAACACTTAACGGTGATTCGGTTAAAAATATTGCTAACTGGCAAGGAGTTGACTTAAACGCTAAAAACAATGCGTTTAACGCCTTTAGCATCAATGCCGAAATGCACTTACTCGGTGAAGAGTTTAACTTAACTGAATTAGTAGCAACGCTCGATGCACTCGAGATTAAAGGTAAAAGTAAGTTAAATTTAGGCAGTCGCTTAGCTGTTAATGCTGATATTGACTTAGGCATGCTTGATTTAAATCCTTACTTACCTGAAACCGTAGCTAAAAAAGAAGTCCCAGCAAAAGACGACTCTAAGCCTGCAGAGCCAATAGTGTGGGATGATACTAAAATTGATTTAAGTGGCTTGAATGCATTAGATGCAAATGTGATTGTCCGTTCAAGTGGCTTAAAAGCGAACGATATTAAACTCGGCGCCAACCAGTTTACTGTGGCACTAAAAAATAGCGTTGCTAAATTAAGTTTAGACAGCTTTGCGGCTTATGAAGGAACAGGTAAAGGGGTGGTGACTATCAATGCTCAAAATACCCCTTATAAAATAGCAACCAACTTCGATTTAGATAAAATAGACGCACAGCCATTACTTAGCGATGCTGCAGGCTTTGATAAGCTAATGGGCAAGGGCTCTTTAAACTGGAATCTAACCACAGCAGGGCAAAGCCAAAAAACGTTTATTAACGCGCTTAATGGTAAACTAGGATTCAAGTTCGCTGATGGTGCAGTTAAGGGAGCAAACGTAGCAGAAATGGTGCGTAAGGGGAAAGAGCTAGTTAAAGGCAACTTTAATGCCGTGTCTGAGGGATTAGATACAGGATTTGAGGAATCTGAGAAAACAGATTTCTCTGCACTTTCTGGTAGTTTTAACTTTACCAATGGCGTAGGCAAAAATACTGATTTATCCCTGATCAGCCCCTTAATACGTATTTCAGGTGAAGGAGACGTTGATTTACCGCAAACTCAGGTTAATTACCGCCTAGTAACAGGTTTAGTTGATTCTATTGAAGGTCAGGGTACTACCGATGATAGCACTGGCTTTAAAATTCCCCTGAGGATAAAAGGCCCATTTCATGATGTTGGCATAAAATTAGATATAGGCAGTGCGGTTAAAGACGAAGCAAAAGAAAAAGCTAAAGACAAAATTAAAGACAAATTAAAAGGTTTGTTTGGCTAATTTTAATTACTGATATAAAACAAGGCACCGTAAAGGTGCCTTGTTTGTTTTATAACCACCTGTAATTTAGATAGATAGCATAAAAAACCAGTTTCTAATTTAGCCTCTGCATTAAATTAATTAAAAAATAACCTACCACTCCCTCCTCAATGCTGATACAATTGCCCGCCCTTAAGAGACATCTAGTATGTTTTTTGAGTGGAATTCAATCGAAATGTCTTGATTTTAAACAAATTTAAGACAAGTTGTAATTACTACACCGGAGGTCATTAACATGATCCAAATGCAAACTCAGCTGGAAGTTGCTGATAACAGCGGCGCTCGCAAAGTGCAGTGTATAAAAGTCCTTGGTGGTTCACACCGTCGCTATGCAGCGATTGGCGATATCATTAAAGTTTCTGTAAAAGAAGCGATTCCTCGCGGTAAAGTGAAGAAAGGTGATGTTAAAAACGCGGTAGTTGTGCGTACCAAAAAAGGCGTTCGTCGTCCAGACGGTTCATTGATCCGTTTCGACAGCAATGCGGCTGTTATCTTAAATGATAACTTGCAGCCTATTGGTACTCGTATTTTCGGCCCTGTGACTCGCGAACTTCGTAATGAAAAGTTCATGAAAATCGTTTCACTAGCCCCAGAAGTACTGTAAGGAGTCTATCATGGCAGCAAAAATCCGTCGTGATGACGAAGTAATCGTACTAGCAGGTAAAGACAAAGGTAAGCGCGGCAAAGTGCTTTCAGTTGTAACCGAGTCTGGTCGAGTATTTGTCGAAGGCATTAACTTAATCAAGAAACACCAAAAGCCGGTTCCACAGTTGAACCAAGCTGGCGGTATTGTTGAGAAAGAAGCGTCTATCGACGTATCAAACGTTGCGATCTACAACTCGGAAACGAGCAAAGCAGATCGTGTAGGTTTCAAGATTGAAGATGGTAAGAAATTACGTATCTTTAAATCTACTGGTAAAACTATCTAATAGTTGGAGTAGAATGATGGCGAAACTGCATGAAGTATATAAAGACAAAGTAGTTGCTGAGCTTCAAGAGAAGTTTGGTTTCAGCTCTGTCATGCAAGTCCCTCAGATCGAAAAGATCACATTAAATATGGGTGTGGGCGAAGCTCTAGCTGACAAGAAGATCCTAGATAACGCTGTTGCGGATCTAGAAGCAATCTCTGGTCAGAAACCTCTAATCACTAAAGCACGCAAATCAGTTGCAGGCTTCAAAGTGCGTGAAGGTTACCCAATTGGTTGTAAAGTAACCCTACGTGGCGAGCGTATGTGGGACTTTTTTGAGCGTTTGGTTTCAATCGCTATCCCACGTATTCGTGACTTCCGTGGTGTAAGTGCTAAGTCTTTTGATGGACGTGGTAACTACAGCATGGGCGTACGTGAGCAAATCATCTTCCCAGAAATCGATTATGATAAAGTAGACCGTGTACGTGGTCTTGATATCACTATCACTACTTCTGCGAAAACAGATGATGAAGGCCGTGCGTTGTTAGAAGCGTTTAACTTCCCATTCAAGAAATAAGGGTAGGGTTATGGCAAAGAATTCTATGAAAGCGCGCGAAGCAAAGCGCACTAAATTAGTTGCTCAGTATGCTGAAAAGCGTGCGGCACTAAAAGCTATCATCAGTGATGTTAATACATCTGACGATGATCGTTGGGACGCGGTATTAAAGCTACAAGCTTTACCACGTGATTCTAGCCCTTCACGTCAACGTAATCGTTGTAACGTTACGGGCCGCCCACATGGTTACCTTCGCAAATTCGGCATGAGCCGTATTAAAGTTCGCGAAGCAGCTATGCGCGGTGAAATTCCTGGCCTTAAAAAGGCTAGCTGGTAATAGTATCACGGGAGTAAGACTATGAGCTTGCAAGATCCTATTGCGGATTTGTTTACACGTATCCGTAACGGTCAGTCAGCGAAGAAAGTATCAGTAACGATGCCAACTTCAAAACTGAAAGTAGCAGTAGCTAAAGTATTAAAAGATGAAGGTTATATCGCAGATTACGCTGTAAGCGGTGAAGCGAAGCCTGAGCTTTCTATCGAATTAAAATATTTCGAAGGCAAAGCTGTTATTGAAAATATCCAGCGTGTTAGCCGCCCTGGTCTACGTATCTATAAGAAACGTGACGAATTACCAAAGGTAATGGGTGGTCTTGGTATCGCTATCGTATCAACTTCTAAAGGCCTAATGACAGACCGCGCAGCACGTAGTGCCGGCGTTGGTGGTGAGATCATTGGCTTTGTAGCTTAATCGGAGGGGAACTATGTCTCGCATAGCAAAGGCACCAATCAATGTTCCTGCCGGTGTAGAAGTTACATTAAAAGGCCAGGACATCACAGTTAAAGGCAAAAACGGTGAATTAACTCGTACTATCAACGACGCTGTTGAAGTTCAAGTTAACGACAACGTTATTACAACTTTACCTCGTGAAGGCGTAGCTAATGCATGGGCACAAGCAGGTACTGCTCGCGCTCTAATCAACAACATGGTTGTTGGTACGCATGAAGGTTACGAGAAGAAACTTCAGTTAGTAGGTGTTGGTTACCGTGCAGCAGCTAAGGGCAAAGTATTAGACTTAACTCTTGGTTTCTCACACCCAGTTAATTTCGAAGTACCTGAAGGTATTACGATTGAAACACCAAGCCAAACAGAAGTTCTAGTTAAGGGCGTAGACAAGCAGTTAGTTGGTCAAACAGCTGCTAACATCCGTGCATACCGTAAACCTGAGCCTTATAAAGGTAAAGGTGTTCGTTACGCGGACGAGAATGTACGCCGTAAAGAGGCTAAGAAGAAGTAAGGTAAGACGATGGATAAAAAAACAGCTCGTCTACGTCGTGCTAAACGCACTCGTAGAAATTATATTGAACAAGGCACAACGCGTCTTGTTATCCACCGCACGCCACGTCACATTTACGCTCAAGTTGTAAACGCTGAGGGTAATGTACTGGCTGCTGCTTCTACTGTTGAGAAAGCTATTAGCGAAACAGTTAAAGGCACAGGCAACGTTGCAGCTGCACAAGCAGTTGGTAAAGCGGTTGCTGAACGTGCGGCTGACAAAGGCATCGAAAAGATTGCTTTTGATCGCAGTGGCTTTAAATATCACGGCCGTGTGAAGGCGCTAGCTGATGCTGCGCGTGAAGCCGGTTTGCAATTCTAGGAGTAGACAATGGCTAACGTAGAAGCAAAGCAACAACAGCCTGATTTAGCTGAAAAGCTAATCGCGGTGAACCGTGTGTCTAAAGTAGTTAAAGGTGGTCGTATCTTTAGCTTTACTGCACTAACTGTAGTTGGTGATGGCGCAGGTAAAGTAGGTTTCGGTTATGGTAAAGCACGTGAAGTTCCAGCTGCTATTCAAAAAGCAATGGAAAAAGCACGTCGTAACATGATCAACGTAGACCTAAATGGCAACACATTACAGCATCCTGTTAAAGGACGTCATGCTGGCTCACAAGTGTTTATGAAACCAGCATCTGAAGGTACTGGTATCATTGCAGGTGGTGCTATGCGTGCAGTACTTGAAGTGACTGGTGTTCAGAACGTACTTTCTAAATGTTACGGTTCTACTAACCCGATCAACGTTGTACGTGCAACGATCTCAGCTCTTGAGAACATGAATTCTCCTCAGTCGATCGCTGCAAAACGTGGTCTTCGAGTAGATGAGATTTTGGGGTAAACCATGGCTAATAAAACTGTAAAAGTAACACAAGTAAAAAGCTCTATCGGTCGTTTACCGAAGCATAAAGCTACATTACGCGGTCTTGGTTTACGTCGTATCAATCACACTGTTGAGTTAGAAGACACAGCATGTGTGCGTGGTATGATTAACCAGGTTTATTACATGGTTAAGGTAGAGGGGTAATTCGATGCATTTGAATACACTTTCACCTGCTGCAGGTTCAAAAACTGCTCCAAAACGTGTTGGTCGTGGTATCGGTTCTGGTCTTGGTAAGACTGGTGGCCGTGGTCACAAAGGTCAAAAATCACGTTCTGGCGGTAAAGTACGCGTTGGTTTCGAAGGCGGTCAAATGCCTATGCAACGTCGTCTACCTAAGTTCGGTTTCACTTCTCGCAAATCATTAGTATCTGCAGAAATTAACCTATACGAAATCGCTAAAGTTGAAGGCGATGTGGTAGACCTAAGCGCGTTACAAGCAGCTGGTCTAGTTAAAAAGAACGTTCAGTTCGTTAAAGTTGTTAAATCTGGCGAAGTTTCACGCGCTGTTACCGTTAAAGGCCTTAAGGCTACTAAAGGTGCACGCGAAGCTATCGAAGCTGCCGGAGGCAAGGTAGAAGACTAAGGAAGTACTAATGGCTAAACCAGGTCAAGATACACAAAGTGCACAAGGTGGACTTTCGGAATTGAAGCGCCGATTACTCTTCGTATTGGGTGCTATCATAATTTACCGTCTAGGTTCATTTGTGCCGATCCCTGGGATTGACGCCGCTGTACTTGCCGATTTCTTCGAGCAACAAAAGGGCACCATTGTTGAGATGTTCAACATGTTTAGCGGTGGTGCGCTTGAGCGAGCTTCAGTGTTAGCACTGGGTATCATGCCGTATATCTCGGCTTCGATTATTACGCAACTATTAACGCATATGTATCCACCGTTTATAGAGCTTAAGAAAGAAGGTGAGCAAGGGCGTAAAAAGATAAGCCAGTACACACGCTACGGCACGCTTGTGCTTGCTACTATCCAATCAATCGGTATTGCCACAAGCTTACCGGGCATGATGAACGGGTTAGTTGTTAACCCAGGTATGGGATTCTATTTCACCGCAGTGGTGAGTTTAGTAACCGGTACTATGTTCCTTATGTGGTTGGGCGAACAGATAACAGAGCGCGGTATCGGTAACGGTATCTCAGTTCTAATATTTGTTGGTATTGTAGCTAACCTGCCGTCTGCTATTGGTTCGACAGCCGAAATGGCGCGCCAAGGTGATTTGAATGTTTTTGTACTGTTGATGGTTGCGGTTATAGTATTCGCTGTTACTTATCTTGTTGTATTCTTTGAACGTGGTCAACGACGTATCGTTGTTAACTACGCCAAACGTCAACAAGGTCGTCAAGTATTTGCTGCTCAAAGCACGCATTTACCTCTGAAAGTAAATATGGCGGGTGTTATTCCACCAATCTTCGCTAGCAGTATAATTCTGTTCCCTGGTACAATTGCAAGCTGGTTCGGCCAGGGTGAAGGTCCGGTTGCTGATGTGCTACAAGCAATTGCTACAACGTTGACTCCAGGTCAGCCTTTGTATGCAATGGTTTTAGCTGCGGCTATCATCTTCTTCTGCTTTTTCTACACAGCGTTGGTTTTTAACCCGCGTGAAACGGCAGACAACCTGAAAAAATCTGGCGCATTTATCCCAGGTATTCGTCCAGGTGAGCAGACATCTAAATACATTGATAAAGTGATGACACGCCTGACATTGGCAGGTGCTTTGTATATAACCTTTATCTGTCTG
>Ga0208315_1000533_pt1 | contig 26575 bp, 26 predicted proteins | sample MalvireepMed_215_FD_184239 | JGI IMG/M metagenome (GOLD analysis project Ga0208315, IMG submission 184239) | Marine viral communities from the Global Malaspina Expedition - Malaspina viral metaG DeepMed_215 (SPAdes) (version 2) | ecosystem: Environmental > Aquatic > Marine > Oceanic | place... | reverse complement strand
AAAGTTATCTAGCAGGTCAATTCGATGAAGACGATGTTAGATATATTAGAATTACAAATTTAGATTCAACGAATCATCTTACATTAACATTTAGAGATGAAGACAGTACAGAGTTTTGTATGAAGGTGGATGCTGGTCACTCGTTCATTTATCCAGGTGACAATAGTGGTGGAGTTAAGGATACTATGCATGCAGCTGGTTCTGCAATTACAGTATCATTAAACGATTTAGTAGATATCACAGCACTTGCTGATACAGATTCTTGTGATGTTGAAGTATTTGTAGGGAGCGCTTAATGGCATCGACATATACGGATATTGGCACAGAGTTAATGACCACTGGCGAGAACGCCGGTAACTGGGGAACAAAAACTAATACCAATTTACAAATCTTAGAAGAAGCAATTCGTGGTTATGTATCACAATCAATTGCTGGCGGCGTACAAACAACAGCTTTAACTTACACAGATGGTTCTACAGGTGATTCTGCAAGAAATGCAGTTGTTGAATTATCTGGAACCATTACAGGAAACCAAACTGTAACTGTAACAGCAAAAGAAAAATGGTGGGTTATAAAAAATTCAACGTCAGGAGCTTATACTGTTCAAGTTCTGGTATCAGGTCAAACTGGAGTTACTTGGGCTGCAACTGATAAAGGGGCAAAAATACTTTATTGTAATGGTACTGATGTTATTGACACTAATATTAGTTCAAATGAACTTACATCAGGAACAGGAGATATTACTTTAGATTCAGCTGCAGATATTGTTATTGATGCAGCGGGCGGTAATGTAGAATTTAAAGACGCTGGGACAACTCAATTAACATTAGATATGGATACCACTGCTGGTGTTCAGATTTTAAAATTAGGTGTTGATTCCGATGATTTAGTTTTCCAACAGTATGATGGTAGTGAAGTCGTTCGTATGGCGGATGATCGTAGACTTTATTTTTATGACAAAGGTGGAGAATATATTTATGGTGATGGAACAGATTTACATATAACATCAGGTGCAGACATCAATATTCCTGCAGATATTGGAATGACTTTTGGTAATGATGGCGAAAAAATTGAAGGTGATGGAACAGATTTAACTATATCTGGTAATAATATTAATTTAACAGCCACAGCAGATGTAGTTATACCAGCAAACGTTGGAATCACATTTGGAACTGGGGAAAAAATTGAAGGTGATAGTACAGATTTAACAATTACTTCAGGTGCTAAAATTAATTTAACAGCTACTTCAGATGTAGTTATACCAGCAAACGTTGGAATCACATTTGGAACTGGGGAAAAAATTGAAGGGGACAGCACAGATTTAACAATTACTTCAGGTGCCGATATTAATTTAACAGCAACCGCTGATGTAAATCTACCTAACGATGTTGGAATGGTATTTGGTGATGATGGAGAAAAAATTGAAGGTGATGGTACAGATTTAACTATTTCTTCTTCTGCACTTGCAACTATTGACGCTGGTACAGACATTATTTTAGATGCCGATGGTGGAGATATATTCTTTAAAGATGGGGGTACTACTTTCGGTAGTGCTACAAATACAAGTGGGGATTTAATAATTAAATCAGGAACAACTACAGCAGCTACATTTAGTGGTGCAAATGTGACTTTTGCAGGAACACTAGCTGGTGGTGGGACATTCACCGCAGGTGGTAGTATTGTAATCCCAGATGCTGGAAATATTGGATCTGCTTCTGATACCGATGCCGTAGCAATTAGTTCTGCAGGAGTTGTAGCACTTTCGGCAACGACTGAAGCTAGTGCAACAGGTACAGCAGCCTTAACATTAGCAGGAGGTTTAGGAGTTGCTAAAGATGTTTGGATTGGAGATGATCTTGTTCTTGATTCTGATTCAACTGTATTAAAATTTGGAGATGATCAAGATACAACTTTAACTCATACAGATGGAACAGGCCTAACTTTAAATTCAACAAATAAAATATGTTTCAATGATACTAGTCAATTCGTACATGGATCAAGTGCAACAGTATTATCTATTGGTGCAACTGATGAAATAGATTTAACAGCAACAGCTATAGATATTAATGGAACTTGCGATGTTTCAGGTACACTTACAAATGGTAGTACGGCTGTTAACATTGCTGGTAAACAAACTATCTGGGTTCCTTCAAATGCAATGAACCCAACTGAAAGTAACCCATGCGCAGATATAACATCAGTAGAAACAACTTCAGGAAGACCTGATATGCGTGTTTTAGATTTTGATAAAGACAGTGATGAACACGCACAATTTTCAGTTGCTTTTCCTAAATCATGGAATTTAGGCACTGTAACATTTCAAGTTTTTTGGTCTGGACTAGCTGCTACAGGTGGTGTTTCTTGGGGACTACAAGGTGTAGCTTGTGGAGACAATGATACAATTGACACTGCTTATGGAACAGCAATTGTTGTTGATGATACAGAACAAGGCGCTGTTGAAGAAGTAAATGTTAGCGCAGAAAGTGGAGCCGTTACGATAGCTGGTTCTCCTGCTGATGATCAACTTTGTTTTTTTAGAATTTTTAGAGATGTGTCAGATTCAAATGATGATTCTGGTGGGGATGCTAGATTACATGGTGTTAAACTATTCTACACAACTGATGCAGCTAACGACGATTAAAAGGATTAAAATATGAGAAATGTTACTAATCCAACAATAATAACTGGAAAGAATTCAAAGAAAAAAGAAAACAAAGGTAAATCTTTTGGTTATGCAGTTTTAGGTTTTGGTGCTGGTGGTGTAAAACCTGACGCATATATAGCAGCAACGGGTGGTACTATAACTACTGTAGATACAAATTACAAAGTTCATGTTTTTACTAGTCCTGGAACTTTTTGTGTATCCGCTGGTAGTGGACCATTAGCAGTAGTTGATTATTTAGTATTAGCAGGTGGTGGAGGAGGAAGAGCCTCTATGGGTGGTGGCGGAGGTGCTGGAGGTTATAGAGAAGCTCACGTAGAGACATCTTCAGGTCCTTATACTGCAAGTCCTTTAGCAGCATGTACAACATCATTACCTGTCGAATCACCTGTGCCTGTCACAGTTGGAGCTGGTGGTGCAGGAGAATATTGGTGTTCAACAACAAACAACAAAGCTGCAGGTAGTTCAGGATCTGATTCAGTTTTTTCAACAATAACTTCAGCGGGAGGAGGTGGTTCACCATCAACATCAGGTGGATCAGGTCATGGTGGAGGAAAAACTGGACCAAGTAGTGGTGGTTCAGGTAACACACCCCCAGTAACTCCACCTCAAGGAAATGATGGTGGAGGAAATGCGGGAGGAAATTCAAACGATAATGGAGGCGGCGGAGGCGGCGGTGCGGCAGCTGCTGGAACTGCAGCCCCAGCTACTGTAGCCCTTACTAGTTATACAGCAGGTGGTGGAGGTAATGGCTCACCAACAAATATTACAGGTTCAAACGTAACAAGAGCTGGCGGAGGTGGCGGTGGAACCAGAGAGCAAGGAACAATTCAACCATCAGGAGCACCCCCAGGAGGATCAGGTGGCGGTGGCAACGGTGGTTTTTCCCCAAGCCCTGGAGCAGGTAATGTAACAGCTGCAGGAGCTGGAGGAGCCAACACAGGTGGTGGTGGCGGAGGAGCTCACTATCATGCATCTAATCCACCAGGTCCAATTGATAATGATTCACTGGACAGAGAACAAGACGCTGGAAATGGTGGTTCAGGAACTGTTATTATAAGGTATAGATTTCAATAGCTATGGCACACTTTGCAAAAATATCAGAAGCCAATGTGGTTTTAACTGTAGTTACTTTAGCTGATTCCGATATGTTAGATGGTGATGGAGCAGCAGACGAATCAGTAGGACAAGCTTATTTACAACTACATAATAATTGGCCTGCACATCTTTGGATTCAAACTTCTTATAACACAAAAGGTGGAAAATATTATAATAATGATAATACAGTAGCCTCTGATCAGTCAAAAGCGTTTAGAGGAAATTATGCAGGTATAGGATATACTTGGGATAAAACTAATGAAATCTTTTGGCCTAAACAACCATATCCATCATGGGTAAAAAGTGATTTTACTTGGATTTCACCGATTGGTGCTGCTCCAGATTTAACTTCTGAACAAGAAACACAAAACTCATTAAACAATAACCATTGGGAATATCAATGGAATGAATCTGCATATCAGGCAGATAATAATGCAGGTTGGGTTTTAGTTGATACACTAGCATAATTGACATTTATATATCTTCCTTTATAAAAGGAATTGGTATGGAAAAGAAAGTATTATCTGAGACAGCGTTATATTATGGTGATGTTTCAATGCCTAATGGTTTTGAAATTCAAAGAGATGTATTAACCTTAGATATATTTGTAACACATTTAAAAAATTCAGAATTTGAATTCTCAAAGGTCTGGGATATGCTAAATACGTATATTCGAGAACATATAAAAGTAGAACATAAGATTGGACTTATTAGCAAAGAAACTTGGGGTAATGTATATAAACCCAATGAAATTACAATTCCATTACTTAATATTGATCCAGTAGATTTAAAAAACTCACCTGACTTTACACTTTTATATGGTGTAAAAGTTGAGGACTGCTCTGTTCGAATACATTATGATGACAATAGACGTAAAGGAAGGTCATGGGATATACCTTTAACAAATAATAAATTTGTCATGTTTCCTTCAACTTGTATGTATTATTTAATCAACATACAAAAAGATTCTTTAAATTTTGTACAGACTATAACTTATGAATTTATTTAATTATTATTGGTATTTTAAATCTGCATTAACTCCTAGATTTTGTGATGAAGTAATTAAATATGCTTTATCAAAACAAGAAGTGATAGCTAGAACAGGTGGTTTTGGTGATGGAAAGTTATCTAAAGAAAAGATTAGAGATATGAAAAGAAAAAGAGATTCTGATGTAGTATGGTTAGATGATACTTGGATTTACAAAGAATTACATCCTTATGTTCATGCAGCAAATAAAAAAGCTGGATGGAATTTTGAGTGGGATAGATCAGAAAATTGTCAATTTACAAAATATAAGCTAAATCAATATTATGATTGGCATTGTGACAGTTGGAATAAGTCTTATGAAAGAAAAAATAAAGCTAATCCTAATCATGGTAAAATTAGAAAACTTTCAATGACTTGTCAGTTAACAGATGGTTCTGAATATAGTGGTGGAGAATTAGAATTTGATTTTAGAGATTATGATCCACACATGAGAGATGAATTAAAACATTTAAGGAAAGCAACAGAGGTATTACCAAAAGGTTCTATTATTATATTTCCTTCATTTGTATGGCATAGGGTTAAACCGGTGACGAAAGGAGTGAGATATTCATTAGTGTGTTGGAACTTAGGGTATCCATTTAAATAATATGCATGTAAGTAATTTTTTTTGTACACCTATGTGGTCAGAAGAAAAACCAGAATTTGTTAATTCTTTAAATAAGGCATCAAACAAATATATCAAAGAGGCAAAGAAAAAAGAAAAACCCTATATAAAAAAATATGGTGACTTTGGAAGATCTTATCACTCAACACCGTTGTTACATGATAATGATTTTTTAGATTTTAGAAATTATATTGGTATGAAGTCTTGGGAATTTTTAGATCAGATGGGTTATGATATAAAACAATACCAAACTATATTTTCTGAAATGTGGGTACAAGAATTTTCTAAAAAAGGGGGAGGTCATCATTCTGCACACATACATTGGAATCAACATGTATCAGGTTTTTATTTTTTAAAATGTAGTGACAAAACTTCTTATCCAGTTTTTCACGAGCCAAAAACAGGAGCACGCACAACTAAATTAAACATGAAACCAGATATAAAAGGTATTTGGTCAGGTCATGAAAAAGTTCACTTTCAACCTAAACCTGGAACATTAATTATATTTCCAGGATACTTGGAACATGAATATGTCGTAGACCACGGTATAGAACCATTTAGATTTATCCATTGGAATATACAAGCAGTGCCTAAAGAAATGGCTATAAAAGTATGACTCGTATTAATCTTCCTAATATAGGAATAATTGAACAAAAACTTTCCTCAGAAACAATTTCAAGATTAAAAGACTATATTAAAAACAAAAAAGAAAAAACTAATCACACTCTTGCAGGTAATATAAAAGAATCTAATACTCTTGTAGATAAAGATGATTGGTTTTTTAAAAATATTTTATTACCTAGTATTGATGAATATAATAATCTTTATACAGATATAGCAGTTCCTCATTTTTTAACTAAAAATTGTCAGTATATTCTAAATAGTTTTTGGGTTAATTTTCAAAAAAAATATGAATTTAACCCTATTCATAACCACGGTGGGCTTTTTTCTTTTGTAATATGGATTAAAATTCCATCTAGTTTTAAAAAAGAATGTGAATTACCATTTGTTAAGCATTCTAATTCTAAATATCCCAATTCCTTTCAATTATTTTATACTAATGCATTAGGACAAGTTTCAACTTGTGATTACAATCTTGAACCTTCCCATGAAGGAACTATGTTATTTTTTCCTTCAAAATTTAGCCATTGTGTTTATCCTTTTTATTTATCTAATAAAAAGAGGATTAGTATTTCAGGTAATATTTATTTAAACCCAGAGAAAATTACAGATGACGTTTAAAAAAAATAAATATGCAGTGATACGTTCAGCTGTGTCAAAAGATTTAGCAACCTTTATTGCAAACTATTTTTCTATGCAAAAACAAGTTTATGATACGTGTAAGACCACTAGATATTTTTCTCCTTTTGAAAGTATTATAGGCAGTTATGATGATGATCAAATTCCTAACACTTATTCTCAATATGGAAATATAGCTGCGGAAACGTTAATGTTAAAAATCCAACCTATTATGGAAAAGGCCACAGAATTAAAATTATATCCTGCTTATACTTATGCCAGAATTTATAAAAACGGAGATGTTCTTAAAAGACATAAGGATCGATTTAGCTGTGAAATCTCTACGACGATGAATCTTGGAGGAGATCCATGGGCACTTTATCTTGAACCTTCTGGTAAAGAAGGGATGAAAGGAATAAAAGTACATTTAAAACCAGGGGATATGTTAATTTACGAAGGGTGTGGATTAGAGCATTGGAGAGAGAAGTTTAAAGGTAAAGAATGTGTTCAAGCTTTTCTACATTATAATAATAAAAACACACCAGGAGCCAAGGAAAATATGTTTGACAAACGTCCACATTTAGGCTTGCCTGCTTGGTATAAAGGCTTTAAATTATCTAAATAATATAGTAGAATAATAGTTTGGCGGGAGATTCCACCACACCATCTCCTGCCTGATTATTATAAGGTTTTTATGCTACAAAAATTAAGGTTTCAACCAGGTTTCAATAAACAAGTCACAGCAACGGGCGGCGAAGGCCAATGGATTAGCGGTGATTATGTTAGATTTAGATATGGATCGCCTGAAAAAGTGGGTGGTTGGTCTCAATTAGGGGATGTCACTCTTACAGGAAGAAATACAGCCTTACACCATTTTGTTAATGCAAGTGGTATTAAATATGCAGCACTTGGAACTAATAGAATTTTATATGTGTATTCTGGAGGAGCTTTTTATGATATAACTCCTCTTAAAAGTACATCAAATTTAACAAGTGCTTTTTCAACAACGCAAAGTGATGCAACTGTTACTATAACTTTTTCATCTGCTCATGGTATTTCTAAATATGATATTGTTTATTTAGATAATTTTTCATCTATTACTAATTCTAATTTTGACTCCGATGATTTTGATGATAAAACTTTTATGGTTACAACCGTTCCAAGTTCAACAACAATTACCGTTGAAATGGGATCAGTGGAATCTGGATCAGGAGCTAGTACTTCTGGTGGAATAAGAGTTAGACATTATTATAAAGTTGGACCTGCGTTAGAGGCATCAGCTGCTGGTTGGGGGCTAGGATTATGGGGTGGTCAAGTTACAGGTGAAGCAACCTCAACCCTAGATGGTGCATTAACTTCAGGGTCATCTAGTATTGTTCTTGATGATTCATCAGCTTTTCCAACTTCAGGAACAGTTTTAATAGACAGTGAACGTATTGTCTATACTTCAAACACCACAAGTACTAATACTATATCAGGATTAACAAGAGGGTCAGATAATACGACAGCTGCTTCTCATTCAGACGGAGCTACAATTTATGACGCATCAGACTATACGAAATGGGGCGCATCACAAACAGGTGACATTGTAACATCTCCTGGACTATGGTCCTTGGACAATTATGGAAATAAACTTATTGCAACAATTGCAGATGGTGCAACTTTTGAATGGGATTCAGATGCAACGGGAGCAACATCTACTAGAGCAACAATTGTTGCCAATGCACCAACAGCAGCAGTTCAAACTTTAGTATCTACACCCGATAGGCACTTAGTATTTTTTGGAACTGAAACAACTATTGGAACTACATCTACTCAGGATGATATGTATATTAGATGGTCGGATCAGGAGAGCATCAATGCTTCAACTTCATACGCGCCTTCAGCAATCAATACCGCTGGTACACAGAGACTGGCCGATGGAACACGGATCGTGGCAGCGATTAGAGGTCGGGATGCAATTTACGTATGGACTGATACATCTTTATTTATTATGAGATTCGTTGGTGCGCCTTTTACTTTCTCGTTTCAACAGGTTGGAACGAACTGTGGATTGATGGGAAAACATGCCGCTGTTGAGGTTGATGGTTCTGCTTACTGGATGTCAGAGAATGGTTTCTTTAGATATACTGGTAAACTAGAATCTTTAGCATGTTTAGTTGAGGACTATGTTTACGATGATATTAATACAGTTCCTAAAAACCATATTTATGCAGGATTAAATAATTTATTTGGTGAAGTAACTTGGTTTTATCCAGGTAGCACAGCTGCATCTAATAATAGATCGGTTACTTATAACTTTATGGATTCAACACCAGAGAGACCAGTATGGACTACAAGTTCATTGGCTCGATCTGCTTGGGCAGACTCAGCTGTATTTGGAAAACCACATGCAACAGAATATGATTCTGATGCAACCAGTGATGCAACCGTTGGCAATACTGATGGTGTTACAACTTACTATGAACATGAAACAGGACAAGATCAAATTAAAGCAGGAGCAAGAACTGGTGTTTCAGCAAGCATTCAATCAGGAGATTTTGATATATCTGTGGGCCAAGGTGGTGGAGCAGATTTAAGAGGTGATGGTGAATACATGATGAAAATTAGAAGAGTGCTTCCAGACTTTTTATCACAAACTGGAGATGCAAGAGTGACACTAAACTTGAAAAACTATCCAACAGATTCAGAAGCAAGTTCTTCACTTGGACCCTTTACATCTACGACAACAACGACTAAAATAGATACAAGAGCTAGGGCAAGAGCCATAGCTTTAAAAGTAGACAACACCAGTACCCAACAACACTGGAAACTTGGAACTTTTAGACTAGATATACAAGCAGATGGAAGAAGATAATGGCTAGAATTGTACAATCATTAACACAACCTTTAGAACAATACGATCAACAAATACAACAATCATTTGTTAGAGATGTTGATAGTATCGTGCAAAAATTAAACACATCCTTTCAACAGGATTTAAAAGATGAGGCGGAAGCGGAAGCTTTCTTTATGGCATAATGGCTAATACATTTGTAAACAAAAAGGTAGATTTAACTAGTACTGATGCAACGACACTGTATACAGTACCTACGGCAACAACAGCTGTTATTAAATCTATTCTGGTATCTGAAGATTCAGGTAATGCTGATACAATAACGATTACATTAACCGATACAGATAGCGCTGTTTTTAGCCTATTTAGGGTAAAAGCTATATCTGCTAATGGAACATCAGAATTACTTTCAGCACCATTAGTCGTCGCAGAGAGCGAAATTATAAAAGTAACCGCAGCAACGGCAAACAGATTACACGTAGTACTATCTGCGCTCGAAATCAAACCTAGAGTAGTTACATCATAGGCTTGATTTACTTGTGAAAAACAAGTAATATTATAAACCCAGGTGAAATTCCTGCCTTTAATAAATTAACATAAAATTATGGCTATAGATTACACAGGAATATCATCGTTAAACAAAAACGCACCAGAAATTAAATATACAGGTGGCGAAGGTCCTAGATCTCCAGAAGAAAATAGACAGATAGCTTTATCTATATTAGGTGAAGAAAATGGAAATATTGCAAGTGAATTATGGAATGGAATGTCTCCTCCAGAAAAAAATGAATGGGGAAGTATTGAAGGTTTCATACAAAGTGAGGATTTCAAAATCATATTAATGCAAACAAAACAAGAAGAGGGTGGCATACGAACAGCGTCTGCTGCTGATGATATGTTGCAAGATGAATACGACAAATACGTTTTTGAAATGCAAGAACAGGGACTTGAACCAATGTCCTTGGAACAATTTAGACAAGAAGCTGTAGCTGGTATGGCTAATGGTGGAATTGCAGACGTAGGTTTTAGTAGAGTTCAACCTTCTATAGATGGTTCAAGACCAGGATATGCTTTTGCAAACGTAAAACAAGATTTAGACAGACAAAAAGATGAAAATAGAGGACCACAAAACATAGACAGACAAGTATACTCTGCAATACAAACACAAAAACCTCCTGCTCCATTAAGAGGAGAAGGCCCAGATCAATTACCACCTCAACTAGGAGGACCATCTAGTAGACAACAAGCAGCAGCAATATTAGCTCAACAACCATCACGAAGAGGTGGATCACCAAATGTATTAAATCCACCAACACCACCAGAGTCATTAACAACTGGTGGAGGAGGAATACCTCAAGGAATAACAAATATTGATAGAGTTAAAAGAATGCTTAGTAGAGGAAGAGATATTCCATGGAGTAAATATTTATCATACCTTGATCCATTTACTTCTGCTGAGGCAGAAGAATTCGATGCTGAAGCAGTAATCAAGGCCCACAATGAAGAAGTTTTAGGTAAAGGTGATACAACTGGTACAACTACTGTGGGAGGTCAAGTCCCAGCAGATTTAGCTAATCCTGATGTGTTAATGGATATAGCAAGAGTTGGTGGATTAACAGATATAGAAAAAGGTAGTAAATTTAATCCTTTTAGTAAAGACAAAGAAGTATTACAACCTGGTGCAAAAAGGGTGATAGAGGACATACAAGGATTTAAGTATGATAATAAAATATCACCCAAAAACATTATAGAGTATTTTGGGGATGAAGAAAAATATAGAGGAATGGATTTAGAAACCCTTAAAAAAGTTTATAACATGGCACAAGTTACAGGTCAATCACCAGTTATGGCAGCAGAAGGCGGAATCGCGAGACTGGGATATGCTAATGGACAACTCGTTCAACCTGGACCAGGAAGACCTGGGTATCAAGGAGATCGTCCTCCAAGTGTTAGAGCTAGAGAACATGAAGAAAAACAAAAAGATGAAAATAGAGGAAAAGCTATGGTGGCAACACCAACGGAATCATACTCAAAAAAAACAAAAGAACTATTAAAAAAACAAAGAGAAGGTGCTCAACAGACTATTAAGCAGCAACAAAAAGAATATGAAAGAGGACCAGACAGCAGCCCTTATGCTAGGGCGGAAGCTAAGGCTAAAGCTAAAGCTAAAGCTGAAGAAGTTTCTTTCAAAGAAAAATTCAAACAAAAAAGCAGTGACTTTAGAAAAAGAGAATTAAGAAATTTATTTGATTATATTTATGGAGGAAGAAAACGTCAACTACCTGGTTGGAGTACATTAACTAGAAAACCACAATATGGTGAAGATTGGTACACTGATCCTGATTTATTTGATGAATTTAGTGCAGAGAGTTTAGGGCTTTCTGCTACAGACTTACAAAAGCTACAAGATATACAAAAAGCTCTTGGACAAGAGTACGTTGGACAAACAAAAAAATTTGCAGATGATGACCAACTTGCTTTTCAAGATTTTTATCCTAACATGAATAAAATACAACCAGGTGATGCTGGATATGTTGAAAGTAGCAGGGGCCCTGATCCATTATGGCAAAGACAAGGTCATCCTAGTGAAGCAGCATACTTAGCGGCACAAGGAACAGGAACAACAGCAGCACCATTAACACAACAAGCGGCAGCAGCGGGAACAAGTCCATTTCCTACAGGTCCTATTGATGCAAGTGGAATTACATCTACATATAATTTAACTGGCGCTGAAAATATGTTAAATTATTTACCTACTCAATTAGCTTCTGGAGTAACACGTGGAACAACATTTGATCCGATCACTGGTGAATTAAAATTTATAGGTGCTGATGGTGGCAGAGCAGGATACGCTAATGGTGGAATAACAGATTTAAGACAAGGATATTTTTTAGGAAAATTAGTTAAGAGTTTAACAAAACCTTTTAAAGGTGCAACTAGATCAATTAAGAAATTCGCAAAAACTCCTGCAGGTAAACTAGCTATAATGGCTGCGTTAGGTTATGGAACAGGTATGTTTGGTAAAAGTGGAACAGGAATGTTTTCAGGTTTAAAAACAAATTTATTTGGAACAGCAGCAAAAGGTGGTGGTGCGCTGCCTTGGAAAATGACCCCAGGAAAAATGTGGACACCAGGTACAGAAGGTTGGTTAGGTAAATTAGGTTTAACAAAAGGTGGTGGATCAATGATGCCAACAGCTCTTGGTGGTATACTAGGTTCCTCAATACTTGGTGGTTTGTACACGGCAGCGACCGATGATGAGGAAGATGAAATGTATAAAAAATGGTTAGCTGATAAAGCAGCTGCGGATGAATATTGGATTCCAAGATTTGATGAAAGTAATTTTAGACGTATCGCTTCAGCTCAAGGCGGAAGAATTGGGTATGCTGGTGGAAAATTATCACACAAAGCAGCCTATTTACAATCTTTGTATGGGAATGATGAAGATGAAGTTCAATATGCTCAAGAAGGAGGGCTCATGGATTTAGGTGGCATGGAAAAAGATTATAGACAAGAAGGTGGATTTGTACCAATAGGTGGACAAGAACGAGCAGATGATGTACCAGCAAGATTAAGTAAAAACGAATTTGTATTTACAGCGGATGCTGTAAGAGCTGCTGGAGGTGGAGACATCGACAAGGGAGCAGAAATAATGGAAAATGTTATGGAAAATTTAGAACAAGGTGGTAATGTATCCGAGGAATCTCAAGGATTAGAAGGAGCAAGAAATATGTTTGCTACCTCACAAAGATTAGAAGGAGTTTTATAATGGCTGTAACCGAATCACGAGCACTGTTTAACCCACAAATAGAATCTTTAGCAGGACAATATGCTAAAGCTATGGGTCAACAGGCGACAACGCCATTTACAGGTGCACAAATAGCATCAATGGCTCCACAAGTTGCGCCGCAAACAGCGTTGCAACAACAAGCAACTGGTTTAACAACAGCAGGATTAGGTGCTTATCAACCATATGTTCAAGCTGCAGGAGCAGATGTAACAGCTGCAGGAGCACAGTTGGGAGCAGCACAAGCAGGTCTAGGTGCTATTGGAACTCAATACGCTGACCCAGCAAGAGCAGCAGCAGGACAGGCACAAGCAACATTAGGTGGAGTATCTCCATATATTACAGCAGCAGGAACAGGATTAGGTGCAGCTGCAGGAACTTTAGGAGCAGCAGGCACACAATTAGGTGCAGCACAGACAGGACTTGGAGCAGCTGGAACACAATTAGGAGCAGCACAAACTGCAATGGGTGGAGTAGATCCTTATATTCAACAAGCTGCAGGACTTACTGGAACAGGAGCAGGAACAGGAGCAGGATCAATTGCTTCTTATATGTCTCCATACCAACAACAAGTTATAGATACATCATTAGCAGAATTCGATAAGCAAGCAGCGATGAGACAACAAGCTATATCCGATGCAGCAGTAGGTTTAGGCGGCTTTGGTGGTGGTCGTGAAGGTGTTATGCAATCAGAATACATGGCTCAATCAGATAGAGATAGAGCTATGTTAGAAGCACAATTACAACAACAAGGATTTACACAAGCGCAAGCTTCAAGACAAGCTGACATGGCATCAAGATTAGGTATCGGTCAAGCACAGGCAGGTATGGCACAAGGTTTAGCTGGCATGGCTGGTCAACAAGCAGGTATGGCTGGACAAGCTGGTCAATTTGCAGGAGCTAGAGCAGGAATGGCTGGACAAGAAGCAGCACTTGCACAAGGACAATTAGGTTTAGGTGGTGCATTACAATCATTAGCACAATCACAATTAGGAGCAGGACAAGCGTTCTTAGCACCAGGACAAATGATGGCTGGCGTTGCGGGTCAACAAGCAGGTATGGCTGGTCAAAGAGCGGCACTAGGTCAACAACAACTAGGTGTAGCAGGAGCATTACAAGGATTCCAAGGAACAGATATTGCAAGAGCGGGTCAAGTGGGCGCAGCAGACCAGGCTTTCTTGCAAGCACAAATAGATGCAGATAGAGAAAAAGCAAGAATGGGTCTATACGAACCAATGGAAAGACTTGGTTGGTTAGGTTCAGGCTTAACCGGATTGATGGGTGGAATGGGACCTCAGTACCAATTCCAAACTCAAGCTAACCCTAGTCCATTAGCCACGGCTCTTGGAATAGGATCAACGTTGGGTGGTATCTATGGTAATGTAATGGGGCCAGTAAGAGGAACACCGAGGTAATAATGAACAGAACTTTAAGAAGACCAATGTTTAGAATCGGCGGTACTGCTGAAGGAATTACTTCAGGACTACAGCCAAGGCAGGGATATAAAGGAACAGAGAATACATCTGATCAAAGAGTATCACCTTTTAGCAGTAGAAACTTTAATGATTTTTTAATCAGTTTTGGTTTAGATTTAGCATCAAGACCTAGAGGTGGTAACATATTCCAACAAGCTGCAGCATCAGCTAAAACACCATTTGAACAATTTCAAGCTAGAAGAGCAGCTGGAGAGGAAAGAGATTGGAAAAGAGAGTGGGAACAAGAGGGAAGAGATATAGAATCAGAACGATTTAAAGAAGAGGTAGGCCTTAAAAAAGAAGAACTAGGTCTTAAAAGAGGAGAACTAGAATATGAAAAAGTCAGGGACGAAGCAGATCGTTCACTTCAAAAATATTTAGGAGAGATAGAAGCTAAAGGTAAACAGCAATGGCTTGTAGAAGAACTTGACAAATACTGGAACGCAAAAATATCAGCAGCACCTCCTGAAGAACGTGCAAACCTTCAAGCACAAAAAGAAGCAGACAAATATAAAGCTTTGCAAGGTTTTGATGTTTCTGATAAAATGGCAATCTTAAGAAACACAAGAGCTTTTGAAGAAGCTTCTGATCTAGCTAGATTGGAACTTGACGCTACAACAAATCCAGCCACAGGACAACCTTGGACAAGAGGTGATAAAGGTTATTCGGAAAAAGTTGTAGAAATAACTAACAGATATTTAAGACAACTTGCTGACTTTCTTGAAGAGGATAAAAGAGAAGGCGGCGCTACTGGAGGAAGAATCGGTTATCAAAACGCAGGATCCGTGATGCCTGGACAACCAATGCAAGCACGAGCACCAGGGCCCATGGACCAGGGTGAAACAAATCAAATTAATATTTCTTATGAACAATTAAGAGAAAGATTACCTCCTGAAATTAGTAATGAAATAGTTCTATTGCTTTCTCAAAGTTATGAAGCATTCGCTGACTTTGCAGAAATTCAAACTCAAGCGGATGTAAATGAATTCAATACAAAATATAACGTTCAACTGGTACTGCCTAAACAAGCGAGGGCGTAATGGGCCAACAACCATACTCGTATTTTGACACGCTGCCATCAAAGTTTGATAGTGAAGACGTTAAAGATCAAATAAGATTTCAAGTAAGTCGAAACAACGTTAAAGAACCTAAACATAAATCAAAGAAAAAAGTTTTTAATCCATTCTCCTTGTTGCTTATGGATCCTGTTTTAGGAACCCATGCATGGGTAAGGAAAGCAAAATATAATAAGAAAATTGCAGAAGGTAAATTTGATGAGATTACAAAGTTTGAAAAACTAGAGTTTGAAAGTAAAGCAAGAGCAGACACACCTTGGTATAAAAAATTTAGTATAAAACCTGAAAATTTAGTGCCAAGAGATACAGAGAAAGAAGTTGATTACCTATCAGATGTAGCAACAGGTGCAGTTATTGGTCCACCATTAGCCTTTAAATCATTAGCAGAACTATTAACTATTGGTGTTGATCTAGGTGCTGGAAAAATAAATGAAAAAACAGGCACTACATACGATCCACGATTTACAGAAGGATTAGATGGTTTAACTAGAAAATTTCTAGAATATTCAGGAGAGCCAGAAACTTTAGCTGGTGAAATTACTCAAATGGGTACTCAATTTATGGTACCAATGAAGATAACTGACAAAATTATAAGGAATATACCAAACGCCATCAAATGGTTTAAAGGTAGAACTCTCTTCATGAATAATGCTAAACTTGCAAACAAGCACAGGCTTATTCAATCAGGGGCAAGTCTTGCTCAAAGAATGGGTACTGGTGCCTTATCATTAGGGGCAACAGACTTTTTAATATCAGGAGGTGAAAGAAGATTAGACCCTATCTTTTATGAGAGAACTAAAGAAGAAGGCAAGACAGGTAAAGAGCTTGCAGCTGCTAGATTAGCAAACAAAATTAAATTTGGAAAAGAAGGAGCTTTAATAGGATTAGGTTTTCCATTAATAGGAGCAGGACTTGGTCTTGGTGTTAGAGGTATAGGTTATGGAGTAGGTGTAACTTATGATTTACTTGGTCGAGTTATTAATCCTTTAGTAACACCAGTGCTTAAAGGTTTGGCATTAGACCCTGTGGTACTTCCATCTATAGCTAAAGCTTTTAGAGCCAATGCAGATGTAATATTTAATCAATTTGGAACTAGAATTGCTTTAACAGCATTGGGTAGAACTAAACAATGGACTCAACAACTTCCTCCTTATCAACAATGGAGAAGATTTGCTGTTGATAATATTGATCCAGTAGAATCAGGTTTAAAAAGAATAGATAATGCTATCTCTTGGATTAGATCGGCAGGAAAAAATACAGCAGAAGCATTGTTTATTAAAGGTTCTGCGAACAGAGAGATCAAAGCTACAGGAAAAAAAATTCAAGATTTATTAAAAAGTATTGAACTAAAATCATATGATTTAGCTAAAGGCTTTGAAAGCACATATAATACTAATAAAACTTCTCCTTCTTTCCTGAATAAAATTGCCGATGACATCGAAGAAGTATTAGATGGTAAAAGAAAACTAAGTAATCTCCCTGAAGCAATGCAAAATACTGTCAAGCTTTTAAAAGAAGAAATTACTAAAATAAATAAACTATTTAATAAGTATGTACCTAAAGATGAAAGTTTTGCTCATGCATTAAATGGTGGAACAAAAAATTATGTTAAAAAATCTTTTGCTTTCTTAAATAATCCTAATTATTCAATGCCATCTACTGATCCTATTTTTATTAAGGCTGCTAGGTTTGCAGAGAATCTTATTAAAAGGGATAAAAATTTACTTGAAGAAGCAGTCATAGCTGCAGGAAAGGGGGCTTCTCAATCAAAAGCTATTAAAGATTATTCCAATTTAATGATAAGACAAATTTTACAAATGGGTAAAGTAGATAATAGAAATCCATTTGAAGTACTTAGAAAAGTTGGTGAAAGATTAAACTTAAAGGGGTTCTTAAAAGAGGGAGAAGAACTTCCAGCAGTTCTTAATAATTTATTAGGTAAAGGAACAGTTAAAGGTGTAGAAGGTCTTAAAAATAATGTCTTGTTTACTACAGCAAGTATGATGAGTGCTGTTTCCAATAAACAAATGTACGACACGCTTGCAAGGGTGATGTTACAACAAAAACAAGTATTTAGAACTGCCGCTGAAGCGCGAGCAGGAAAGAAAACAATGGAAGTAGTTCAAATAGGAAGAATTGATGGCATGTCTGGTCTAGAGACCAGCTTAAGTAAATTATATACTGATGCTCAAACAGCTAAAGTACTAACAACTAACCGAGGACCACTAGATATCTTAGCAGAAATTCCAGGATACTCTACCTTCCTTCAGTTTAAAGCTGGAGTACAGTGGGGTAAAACAGTTGGTTCACCTGCAACAGGATCAAGAAACTTTGTAACTGCAGCAGACTTTGCAATGTTAAGAGGATTGATTGGTGGTAGAGCTTCAGTAACTAATGCAGTTAAAATGCAGATAGACGATATTTATAATTCAGGTAGATTATCTGGGTCCGCTGAAGAAAGGCTCCTAGCTAACATAGAAGAAGGAATTAAATACGGTGCATTAGATGAGAATATAGTGGTAACTGAGTTAAAAGAATTACTTGCAGCTACTCAAAAAGGAAGAACAATTAACTCATTTGATAGTATGATTAAAGCGGCTGGTGATGCACGGATCGTGGAATTGATGGGTAAATTATATGCTGGTGGTGACCATGTATGGAAATGGTATGGTTATAACTGGTACAAATCTTTCTTAACTGATTATGCTAAAAAAGATATGAAAAGAATGCAGAGTTGGTTTAGCAAAATAGCTGGTAGAGAATTAGATTTATTAAATACTGATGGTAGTAAAAAAACTTTAGAGGAAGCTATCAAAGAAGCTTCTGCATATTACGTTAGAAATACTATGCCTACCTATAGTAAAGTACCAGCAGCTATTAAAGGTGTAAGAAACTTGCCCCTTGGAAACTTCGTAGCCTTCCCAGCAGAAACTTTAAGAAGTTCATTTAACGTAATGAATATATCTACTAAAGAAATTCTATCAGGAGATCCAATCTTGAGAGAGATGGGTTACAGGGGTTTGATAGGATTGTTTACTACACAAGGTGCTAAAGGTTTGGCAATTGTGAAACTGTATGGAGCTATGACAGGATTAACACAAGATATTATGAAAGAATATCAACAAAACTTGGCTCCTGGATACCAAAGAAACTCTCAACTATTAGCTGTTACTAAAGCTATAAAAGGTAAATTTAAAATGGTAGATCTTTCTACTGTTCTTCCATATGATTATGTAAGAAGACCATGGGAAGCATTAAACAATGCTATTCAACAAAAAAGATTAAACAACCAAAATTTTGGTAATTTTTGGAGGCATTTAGTTTTTGATGAAGCAGGACCAGTAAGAGAATTCTTTGATCCTTTTATCTCTACACCAATTGGATTGGAAGCATTCATAGATATAAAAAGAGGGTATACTAAAACTGGTAAAAAAATCTGGAGTGAATTAGATTCAGATGAAGAGAAGTGGAGTAAATCTTGGGAGTATTTTTATAAACAATTAGAACCAGGAGCTATTACAACTTTAAGACAATTATATTCTGCATACACAGGCACACCTTACAAAGGAAGAGTGTATGATGAACAGGATGTATTGATGGGTTTAGCAACTGGAATTAAACCTTATGATGTAGATGTAAATAAAACTGTAGACTTTTTAATTAGTGACTATACTAAAATTAGATCAAAAGCTTTTGATGCAAGTGTTATGTATAAAACAGAAACACACAACGGAAACGATGACATTGAAAATGATTTTATTAGAATACAAAGAAATGTTTGGAGAGAGCAAAGAAGAATTTACCAAGCTTTTAAAACAGCTCAAAAATTTGGCGTAGATTACTACACTCTTAAAAAAGAACTGAGAGCAAGAGGTATAGCACTAAGAGATGTTAGGGGAATTTTAAATGGTGACTTTGATCCTATTCCTTTTAGTGAACCGAGATTTAAAAATAAACTTAAAGAGTTGGAAGAGATGAACAAAGAGTTTAACAAAGATAAAAAAACAAAAAGAAGACTTAATAGAGATTCTTTTTATCCTAAGTATAAATTAAAAAATATCTTAAGAAATTTAAAATACCAAAGATTAGATGAAGAATTTTTCTATGATAAAATTAAAGCGCCAACTATTTGGCCTTCTTTACCAGCTAACAATCAAACAAGTATGTTACCTAAAAAAAGAACATCACTAGCAAGGGATATTCAAACACCACCACTACCACAAACAGCAATGCCTGATAAAAGATTGGTAGCAAGTGCACCACAAATTGATCAACAAACAGGCTTGACACGAACACAGTCTGCCCTATTATCACCAAGCGAACAGATAATTGCAAGGAGAACATAATGCTTGAAAAATTAATGACAATGTTGGTAGGAATCTTACTAGCCCTAGCTGGCTGGTCACTTTCTAGAACTTTTGAACTGTCTACTATTCAGGCAGTACATGAAGATAAAGTACAGACACTTCAACAACAAGTTTTAAAACTAGAAGATCAAGTCGATGGTATGATGGATAAGGATAAAGAGATCATTGAACAACATAAAAAATTATTTGAAGTCTTAGGTTCAAATCAACCTACGACAGGATACAATTACTAATGCCAAAGAAAAAACCAAAAAAATATAAACCAGGAAAATACCAATGGGTTGTCTATCCTGATAAACCTATGGAAAGATTAGATTTAATAGAAATTGATCTTTCAAAAATGATGAGTGGATATAAAAAACCCACTTTACATGCAGAAGGCGGTTTAGTTAAAGGAAAACCTAAACTAGCTAAGAAAGGTTGGAAATAATGGCACTTAAAATTTCAGACGAAGCAAAAGTTCAGATGCCGATGAAAACGGTTGCCAGTTTGATCACCCTCGTCGCGATTGGAACCTGGGCTTACTTCGGTATCATTGAGACCCAAAACCGACACTCAACAAAACTAGAATTAATGGAGAAGGATCTCGTAGAAAACACAGCTTTCCGTATCGGATGGCCTCGGGGACTTTTAGGAAGTCTTCCCGCTGATTCAGAACAATTTATGCTCATCGAACATATGAGTGGGCAAGTAGAAAAAATAGAAACTTCGATGGAGGATATGATGTCAAATACCGTAAACATAGAGCGTTTACAAAAAGATGTAGAAAAGATATTATCTGATATTGAAAAATTAAAAGATAAGCAAAGAACTTTTGCTAATGGAGGCCATCAATGATCATTAAGTTTTTTAAAAAAATAAGTAGTCAAAAATGGTTTGAAAAACTATTTGGAAAAAGGTGTGCGTGCGATGATTGAGACTGTATTCGCCCTACTTTTAATCTGGGACCATGAAATTAAAGAACATCGTATCCAGCCCACCCTCAGCCAATGTCTTAAGGCCAAGCGCGTATCTATGCGGGACAAAAAAACTACTGATAGAGTTATATATAAATGCATTAAGTCTAAGGCTAACACCGAAATATATATGGGGGAAAAGAAAATACTTTCTTTAATACTAGACTGATGAAAAAAACTAACGCCTTACAAAAAATTGAATCACACGAGAGACTATGTCGAATTATGCAAAGAGAAACACATAAAAAAATTCATCAAATAGAAGAACGAGTTAAGAGACTTGAGAAAATACTATTAACGTGTTCTGGAGCTTTAATCTGTGGTATGGCTTTTTTAATATATACTTTAATCAATCACCTAGCTTCATAAAATTATGCAACTTTCAAAACACTTCACTCTTGAAGAGATGACCCGTTCAATGGTAGCAGCTCGTAAAGGTATTGACAATACGCCAGGAGCTGGTGAAATAAAAAATTTAGAAAACGTATGTTATGAAATTTTGGAACCAGTGCGTGCACATTTTGATTTACCCATTATGGTGTCCTCGGGCTACCGCAGCGAGGCGCTGTGTGAAGCGATCGGCAGCAAAAAAACGTCGCAACATGCGAAGGGCCAGGCTGTTGACTTCGAAATCAATGGAGTCCCTAATATTAAAGTCGCTTATTGGCTGACTAATAATGTAGATTTTGATCAATGTATTCTCGAGTTCTACAAACCCGACGATGGACAAGCGGGCTGGATACACGTTAGTTATAATGAAAAGGGTGCTAACAGAAAACAAATTCTGACATTCGATGGCAAACGGTATGAGAATGGCCTTCCAGAAATGAAGTGGCAAGGTGGAAGAGTAGTAGAGTAAGGGTTGTAATTACTCTAAAATAGTATATATACGTCTTAAGGGTGCTTTAGGGGCCTTTTTATTAACTGTCTAACAAGGAGGTTACTATGACTGATCTAATAAATTTAAATAATTTCCTAAATAATGCAATTGGCTTTGAATCGTTCTTCGAGCGATTTCATAGGTCCAATACTATAAACGCAGGCTTTCCACATTATAATATTATAAAGAAAGCAGGCGAAGATAAATACATCTTAGAGATGGCAGTAGCTGGTTATAAAAAATCAGACGTTGTTGTTGAAGTACAAGATGGAGTTCTGTCTATTGGTGGAGAGCAAGGAGCATCGCTTTCTGAACATGAAGAAAATTTTGTTCATAAAGGCATAGCTAAACGTGAGTTTAGAAAACAATTTCAGTTGTCAGAGTATGTTGAATGTGCTGGAGCTAAACTAGAAGATGGAATGTTGAAAGTGGAATTGAATTACAATCCACCAGAAGACAAGAAGCCAAAGAAAATAGCTATAAAATAGTGGATTTGAAAATTTGCGCGCGCTACGCGTATAGTCCTACTAAATCCATGATTTAAGATCTTCTCCCAATACTTGAGAAGCAATATTAATCTTCGTACGTAGAGCTTTTACAATTTTTTCGTCAACCGTGTCTTCTGCTATAATATCCACATAAGTGACATTCTTTTTTTGACCAATTCTGTGCGCTCTGTCTTCTGACTGTAATCGCTTCTCTAGGTCATATCCGTTAGAATAGTATATTACGGTGTTTGCAGCCGTCAGAGTGATGCCATAGCCGCCCGTAGAGGGCGTTCCAACAAGGAATCGACACCTAGGGTCGGACTGAAATTTCGTAATATTAGGTTGTCTTTCTTCTTGAGGCGTGAGCCCATAATAGTCAACCACGGAACCTGGACCATATTTCTCAACTATACCTCTAATAATTTCTCTTATATCATACTGATAATGAGCCCAAATAATGGCTTTACCTTCCATCTCAGATATTACATTCATCAGCTCACTAGTTCTATTATTATCTATAGGCTGTGTAGTGCCATCATCTGCGGTAAAATGGCCACATGTAATTTGATGCAATCTCATTAATTGAGTAAGAATAGTCATGGTGCTCGTAACTTTACCATTTAAATGTGCAAGTGCTGTTTGTTTCATTTCAGTATAAATTTTTCTTTGATCATGTGATAAAGTGATATGTCTTTTAGTCCAGTTTTTAGGAGGTAAATCTAAGCAATCTTCTTTTAATACTCTATAGGAAAAATTTTTTAATGTTTCTGATAATTCACCTAAATTCTTAAATTTATCAACAACCTGTATAGATCGTCCACTAACATGTATAGTTTTCATTTCTGCATATCTGTTTCTAAATGAATAATACGAAGCAAAGTTTAATAACCATGGACTTAAAAACTCACATTGACTATATAAATCTAACGGATTTTTAGTTACAGGCGATCCTGTCATTATTCTTCTATATTTGGCTTCAGTGGATAGTTTAAGAATACTCTTAGTTCTTTTAGCTGAAGGATTTTTAATAGTAGTAGATTCATCGATAACCATCAATGTATTATGACTAGATATAAATTTATGGGCAAATTCTGTTCCTTTAGTAGTGCTAAAAGCTTCTACATTCATAATCAGAATATGAAAAATAGATTCTGGTTCAAATAATTCGTCTAGTTTTTTTTGCTGAGTTTTAGTAATATTTGCTTGCCACAATACAGTCACATTTTCTATATGATCTGGAAGATGTATAGGAATTTCTTGATTATACCACGTACCTACAACCCCTTTAGGTGCAACAATTAAAAGGCCATCTATTTTGCCTTTATCATAAAGCATGGCAGCATTATCAATTAATACTTTAGTTTTACCCGTACCCATTTCCATAAAATAAGCATAAGTTTCTTTATTCCACGATTTTTCCAACGCAGTTATTTGATGTGCATATGGTTTTGTCTTAAATTTGTATTTCATAATTTTTCTTCTTTCTAGTTGACAAGATAACAATTAATTATTATATTGTCAAGCATGAAAGAAAAAATAGTTTACGTCATACAAGAAATTCCAGGAACCCAAGCAGGGAGCCCTAAAATTAATATTATAGGTGCATCTGAATTTGGTAAAATGAAATTTTTACTTCCAGAATTTTCTCAAATAATATTTTCTCCTGGTCCTTTAATTTTTAAACTAAGAAAAGCTTTAAAGGATTTTACTACAGGAGATTATTTATTATTGACAGGCGATCCTGCAATAATAGGAGTGGCGTGTTCTATAGTTTCTGACATCACAAATGGAAAATACAATCTATTAAAATGGGATAAACAAGAAAGAAAATATTATCCTATTGAAATTAATTTATACGAGAAAGGAGAAATTAATGATTGATTTTGAAAAAGACCAACAAGACACAATGAAGAAGACTGATAATATTCAGTCACTTGCAGATCAAGTTGAGAAGTTGGAGTCTTTACAAAAAAGACTTGAACTACAAGAAGACAATATGAAGAACACTAAAAAAGAACTAGATCGTCTATCTGGAGAGGTTATTCCAACCATGATGACAGAGATGGGTCTATCCCATCTTAAGCTTATGGATGGATCTTCAGTAGATGTTAAGCCTTTCTATAGCGCAACGATTACAAATGCGAATAGAGAAAAGGCTCTTAACTGGCTTCGTAATAATGGACTAGGAGATATAATCAAAAATGAGATATCCGTATCTTTTGGTCGCAACGAAGAAAACAAGGCAGCTGATTATGCTGTTCTTGCACAAGAGCGTGGGTTTCAGCCAACACAAAAGATGAAGGTTGAACCCATGACTCTTAAAGCGTTAGTCCGTGAGCGTATTGAGGCAGGTAAAGACATGCCAACGGAACTTTTCAACATATTTGTTGGAAATAAGACTACAATAAAAAGGAAACAATAAACATGAACGAAGTAGCAAAAAAAGAAAATGCAGGTGCATTGTCTACGAATTTATTCGAGGTAGATGCAAATGCAGGCTCTCAGAATATGAAGCAAGAAGATTTTGCTTTACCATTTCTGAAAGTTTTAGGACAACTATCTCCTGAAGTGAACAAGATGAATGAAAAATTTATTGAGGGCGCAGAACCAGGAATGATATTTAATACTGTCACAAATCAACTTTTCGATGGTAAAAAAGGAATAGATGTTATTCCAGTTTTTTATGAAAGACAGTATGTAGAATGGCAAGATAGAGGCTCAAGTCAGGGTTCTCCAATTGCATTTCATAAGGCAGACAGTGATATTGTGAGTACAACTACTCGTGATAAATCTTTCAAAGATCGTTTACCTAATGGTAACTATTTAGAAAATACTGCGAACCATTATGTTATTTTCATGAATGGTAGTCCATCAGATGCTTTGATTTCTATGAAAGCTACTCAATTAAAAGTGAGTAGAAAATGGAACTCAATGATGATGGGTATTAAGATGCAGGGTAAAAATGGATTATTTACTCCGCCAACATATAGCCACATTTATAATCTAAAGACTGTTCAGATGTCTAATGACAAAGGAACATGGTTTGGATGGGATGTAACTAAAGTTGGTCCTGTAACTAATAAATCAATCTATGATATGGCTAAAAATTTTGCTGATAGAGTAGGAAAAGGTTTAGTTAAAACCAAACATGGATCTGACGAATCAAAAAGCGATTCACCATATTAATCATCTAGCGAAAGCTAGATTCCTAGGATTGGGCGTGAAAGCGAGAGTGGAAACGCCCAAGACAAAACTATGATTGAAGATAGAGTAAGAAATTTTAGAGATATATTTAAAGGCTTAAAAAGAGCCCATGGTTGTACAAAAGTTGGTCCTAATAATAACAATGGAGAAAAGGTAAAAGGACAATCTTTTGTAGTAAGAGAACCAGTTACAGATGAACTTTGGTTAAAACATCTACAGGGTTCACAAAGTTTAGGAATTATTCCAATTAATGATGACAATCAATGTGTGTGGGGATGTGTAGATATAGATTCATATGCAGGATTTGATCATAAAAAATTAATTAATAAAATAAAACAATTTAAATTACCACTGGTAGTATGTAGGTCAAAGAGTGGAGGCGCTCATGTGTTTCTGTTTTCAGAGAAACCTGTAAATGCAGAAAGAATGAGAGATAAACTTACAGAGATAAAAACACTACTGGGATACGGCGGGTCAGAGGTCTTTCCAAAACAAATTAAATTAAAATCACAAGACGACACAGGAAATTTTTTAAATCTACCATACTTTAATGGTGATGACACAACAAGATATGCATTTAAAGATGATGGAGATGCAGCAAGTTTAGAAGAATTTTACGAGATCATAAATAATGTAAAACAACTAGATGTTGGTCTCGTGAAAGTACAGAGGCCCCAATCAGAATTTTCTGATGGGCCTCCGTGTATAGAACTTATGTCTATAAATAAAATACCAGAAGGTGGTAGAAATAATGCAATGTTTCATTACGGTGTTTATGCTAAAAAGAAATGGCCATCAGAATGGAAAAGCAGAATTACTATGTTTAATATATCTGCATCACAATCTCCATTAAGT
>Ga0208315_1000526_pt1 | contig 26872 bp, 29 predicted proteins | sample MalvireepMed_215_FD_184239 | JGI IMG/M metagenome (GOLD analysis project Ga0208315, IMG submission 184239) | Marine viral communities from the Global Malaspina Expedition - Malaspina viral metaG DeepMed_215 (SPAdes) (version 2) | ecosystem: Environmental > Aquatic > Marine > Oceanic | place... | reverse complement strand
GTCACGTTCCTGGCAGTAGGTAGTTTTATAAGATACTGTCTCTCGGCGCTGAGTCATACGTTTCTGAATCGGGTGCTGCTGTATTTGGGGAGGGGTTGACGTATGGTGGTAGGATTGGGGCATGGAGGCAGGTATATGAGCAGGCAGAGCCAGCCGTTAGCGTTAGAGGAGCAAGAGAAGCGTGAGGGAGCTCGTCGGGATGAGACGGCGCTTGAGCTGCTCTTGGGAGCTGAGGAGGAGCAAGAGGACCGGGAGCGTTTAGGGATGATGACGTTGGGCAAGGGCAGGCATGTAAAGACGGTGGAGGTGCAGAAGGCTGGGAGGCGGGAGTTGATACGGATGTTGCCGAGGGCCTTGTTGACGTTGGGGGATTTGCTAGACCCGGAGGCTCTTGTTGGGAGGGCTGGGACGAAGGAGGCGAACGTATCATTGAAGGCGTTGGAGTTATATTTCCGTGTAGCGGGTGAGTTAGTTGGGTTAGACAATCTAACGGGTCCGAGGATACGGGATGCGGCGCATAGGAACCCGGAGGTCAGTGACTTCACTGTGAGGGTTATCAAGGAAAGGGATGGTGTGGAGGGCGTTGAGATGACGGTACGGGGTCGGTGAGTGGCTCTGGGGCTATCGTAGGGGGTTCTGGGTGCCTCAGCTAACTCTTCAGAACCACACCTGGTGGCGTAAGGGGCAGGAGAGGCCGATCTACGAGCCTCATGCGGGTCAGCTGGAGGCGCATCGATCGGATGCTCGGACGAAGGTCTTGAAGTGGGCTCGGCGTGGTGGGAAGGGTCGCTTCTGCACCTTTGAGATGATGGAGTATTTCACGGAGTTAGCTCAGCATCCTCGGGACTCGTCTCTGACGCCGCCTTTCTGGGCTGTTGTGATCGCTCCTGACTACAAGATGGCTGCACAGCCCTGGTTCGACCTCTGTTCCTTCATGCCTCCGGAGATGATCCAGCACATGACCCAGGACGATAAGAAGATTTGGTTGAGGCCACAGGGATATATGGACGCTCCGTTCGGGAAGTGGCCGAACGGGGATACGAGGCGTATCGGAGGGCTCATCGAGGTCCGGTCCGCAGACAACGAGAAGGCCATGCAGGGCTTCGGGGCTGACGTGGTGTGCCTCCACGAGGCCCAGGAGATGTCTAGGAGGATCTTGGGGCTCGTTCTCCCCACTACCATGAGCCCAGGCCGATTGGGCAAGCTACTGGTCGAGGGAATCCCTCCAGAGTTCGCCGACCACTGGATGAACGACTACTTCCAGTGGGGTCAGGACCGTGAGCCTGGATTCTTCTCCTCCCGTCAGACATATATCGACAATCCCATGCTCTCCGAGGAGCAGAGGTCGGACATCGAACGTCTCCGGATCGTCTACAGCGAGGACGAGTGGGAGCGGATGTTCATGGCGAAGGACCCAGAGGAGTCTGAGAAGGCCATGAACATCGGCCCATGCCTTGTCGGACCCGTGAAGTGGGAATCTCAGAAGCCCAAGAACGATCATGACTACGACATCGGAGTGGACCTGGGTAAACGGGTCTCGGATACAGTCATATCCGTGTGGGACAAGACAGAGATCCCTTGGAAACTCGCATACTACCGACGGCTCACGACGAAACAGGACTGGCCCGTGCAAGAGGCTATTCTGGAGGAGGTCTCCGAGAGATGGATACAGAGAGACGGTCACTCCGGTAGGCCCACTGGACGTATCTATATCGACACGGGAGGCCCAGGGGACCCCATCTACGACTCGTTGAGGATTAAAGGTGTTCCCGTCGTGCCCGTGCATCTCCAGGGTGGACCTCTCTACGAACGCGATCGCCTCCTGAACCGCCTGGCGATCGCCCTGGAGAAGGGGCAGCTCCGCATCCCGCGTGAGGAGTCTATCATCCGAGACTTCAACTCCATGCGTCGGGTACGGGTGAAGGGTGCCAGGGACACCGTGCGTTGGGAGGTGCGAGAGGCCGGGTCACGATCCCGCGCAGACTCCGTCTTCAGCATAGCTATGGGCATCATGGATCTGCCCATTGAAGGCGCGGTCTCCATGCCGCGTAAGGCCCCAGTATACTTCGGCATGGGAGTGACCTCATGATGACGAGTCTGCGATACTGGTCTCAGGAGTTCGTACATGAATCTCCGTAACGTCATGCAGTTGCCCGCTGAGCAGGACCTGAGGGTGCTGAACGAGAAGTTCCGCGTGGCCGCAATGAAGCATGCGATGGGCGGACACCATATCCAGGTTCTCATCGCCAAGAGCACGCTGAAGGGAGAGCAGGATCGTCTAACCGGACTCCAGATCGAGCGGGACTGGCTTCTGGTGAAGGGGGAATTGGACGGTCAGTGGGTGCAGTGCGCTCGAAGCCACGAGTGCTACAGCGAGGACCCAGTGTCCGACGGCTGGATGGAGAGGTTCCTCCTGGGACAACCCTACTGGCTCTGCTCTCTGGAGTGTTCCCAGGCATGGTGGTCCGCTCAGTCTGCGAAGATGAAGTTGACAAGCAAGAAAACGGAAGTTACCTTTGAGTCGGGTAAGAAAGCCGTTCTCATCACACCTGGGAAGACCCTGGGAGGCCTGCGCGGGGCAGGCGTTGAAGGAATATAAGATGGTCATAGATGACCACTCGGTCGTCGTCTCCACAAGCTCTTGTATCACGAGCCGTGCTTGTGGGCGTGGGCCCAGAGTGGTTTGAGAGGTCCACTCTGGAAAAGTGGGCGAGTAGCAGGCAGGGCAGCTTCCTTTCCTACGCCCACGCCCACAAGCACGCCTCTAGTGGGGAGAGTATACACAGGTTCATATGGACTCCACACATATTACCGTATCAATCGGCAGATATAGTCATAGGAAAGGAGTACGGTGATGGCACTGACGAAGAGGAGCCTTCCGATGCCGACTGAGTCACCGAGTCGCAGGGGTGGTGCGGTTCCGCACACCGTCCCCAAGCCCCCTACACCTCGGCAACACGATCACCCCCCGATGAAGAAGGGTGTCTCGGCGGAGAAGTACCGCAGCGGAATCGCTGGTCCTCTCGACCCTGAGACGGGCCAGGCTTTGGAGCCGGACTAATGGGAAGATACATCTCGACCAAAACCGTCAATCGGAGAAAGCGTGCCCCGCTAGACAAGCGGTCAAAGCGATCTGCGCCACCGAGCCTGAAGCCACCAAACCCTACGCATAAGCCTGGCTCCCGTATTCCAGCCGGGGGGAAGAAGAAGGCGTGAGATGGATATCCAGTCCGACATAGAGCCCAACGGTACGAGATTCCGTGTGGGAGACACAGATAGGGAAGCCGAGATCTACCATCTCGGCTATCCATCCGTCATTGTGGGGAACCCCAAGAAAACCAGAGAGGGCCACGGCCCCATGATCAATACGGGCGACTTCCTCGACGGCAAGACCGTTGTGGAATGCCCGTTAGATAGCTGCCGATGGCATGGGTACTTCAAGACCATCCGACCCCTACTAGTACAGGAGCGCATTCGCTATCTCCAGCGGCGTAACGCTGGCCTGAACGAGAAGATAATGCGCTTCGTGGGTCAGACCACTGATCGACGCATGGTCACGGCGCAAGATTATCAGGTCACAGAGTCTTGGCGGAAGGAGTTCGACAAGAACACCGCAGAGTTGAGAGTCACCTTGGCGTTCAAGCCAACCGAGTTGGTGGGCGTGTCTTTCCAGGGCACATATAGCGGTGGACTGATCCTGGACCTCATACCGGTAGCTCCCAGTACTTACTCTGCCTCCGTCTCATCCCAAGAGGCTTCAGATACCAGGTCAACGCCTCGTCCCCGGAACTCGCGTCGCGTTAATAAGCCGCGTAGTCCTGCCCAGATAGCCGCAGGGGAACGACTCGGCCAACTGGCAAAGGATAGGTCGGCGGAACGGCAGGCTGCCTTATCTGAATCCGCTGTATAGAACCTAGATGACCACCACCCCGACTCGGCGTCTATCCGATACGGAGCAGCGCGTCCGAGATGATTTGACCAGCCTCCGACACCGCTGGAGGGCTCGGGACAAGCGGATAGAGGAGATCTACGACCTGCGTCGATTGGTAGACCTCTGGAGGAAAGGGCGCAAGACCTCCTACGTCTCCAACGACCCACTGACTTACTTCAACGTCTCCCGCCATATGCTCTCCTCCCGGCAGTTCAAGGTCCGTGCTCTCATGGCACGGGAGACACATGAGGACCGGCACGATATCGGTATCACCGAGCGTGCCGTCACATCCATATTCCGAGAGTTCGACGATCGGCAGCTACGCATTCAGCGACTCCCTTGGCGACAGGAGCTGGCAGACCAGATCCTCATGGGATGGGCCAACATATTCTATGGAGTCTTCAAAGGCGAGGATGGACGGCCCATCTTCCGATCCGACATCTGGGATAACTTGACCGTCTATCACGATACAGACGACGATGGCCTCGCCACTGTTATCCATCACTACGCCGTGACACCCTCTACGGCCCAACAGAAAGCGCGTGAGAGGGGCGTCGTTCTGGTTGAAGGTCATGATGTCCGACGGGGACCAGCGTCAGTCATGGTCACAGACTGGTATCACCGGGAGGCAGGATTCGTCTGGCACGCTCTGACCATTGGGGACCAGGAGATCATTCCTGCCGAGCAGATGGAGGAGATGGACGAGATACCCGTCCTCATAGTTCCCGTGAACGGGGAATCGCGCCGCTCTAGCTCGAAGATAACCGAGGACCCAGTCAAGTGGATGTTCGCCTCAATCCTCCATCCGATCGAGCGTACGGTCAAGGACCAGAACGACTGGCTCTCGATGGTGAAGGATATCGGGTTCCGAAACGCCCAGAAGAACTACATCACAAGGACTGAGGACGCCCAGGGAATCGAAGGGCTTGAGGAGGCCATGCGGCGGGGGGACTCGGCGATCAACCTCCGCCTAGAAGAATCTGTTGACCCTATCGGGACTGTACCCATGTTGACTGAGGTGTCGTTCCTGACTCATAAGATGGAGGGGGACCGGCAGAGGGGGTCTATCCCCAACACGTTCTTCGCAGACGTGGCGGCGGACACATCCGGATTCCTCTTCTCACAACTACAGGCAGCCTCGCTCACCAATATGGGGCCATACGACTTTGCTTATAGCTTCATCCTCCGCACACTATCCCAGGCATATGTCGAGGGATTCCGGGATGGAGGCTTCAGTCCCATCACGGTCAAAGGGAGATACAAAGACGACGGGAATATGGAGGGATACTTCTTCGACGAGTGGAAGCCATCCGATGTCCCTAATCAGGTCTGGATCGAGGTCCTGACCCAGCTCGCCATTCCGCGCAACCGGGTGCAGGAGATAGCCGCCATGCGTCAGGCCAACGCGGGAACTCCGAACCTCATCGACATGACCACGCTGCTCGACGAGGTGGGTGGATTCGATGACCCGACAATCATCCTGGAGCGTATTCGGGAAGACAACTTCAGGAACTCTCCCGCCAACCAGATGACTGAGCAGGTCATCGAGGCTCAGAGGATGTCTGAATACTACCGTGCTGTTGGCGACGAGGTCGCCGCTGAAGCCTATGAGGAGACAGCGACGAAACTCCGAGGTGGCTTCTTCGGCACCGATGGACAGGGCGGGCCTCCACAGGCGAGGCCAGGGGTGCCTCCGGAGACGGCAGGAGTGCGGAGGCGTAACGGCCAGACTCCGTCGGAGGAGGGTGCGGCCCTCGCCGTCCCGACGCCGCAGCCAGGAGGGCGCTAAGTGACGACCGGTGAAAAGGGAGTAATCCTTGAAGACCTATCTCTGGAAGAACTAGAGTCTCAGAGAGAGGCGATAACGGCAGAATTCGTACGCCTGGCGGATCTATTGCGTCAGGCGTTCGAGGAAACTGGCGCGCACCCACCCAAACTGATAGAGGAGTTCAATGAGAACTCCTCTGCCCTCCAGAGCATCCTCGATGCCCGATATGTGAAGTCAGGGAGTTTTGGTCCTCGTCCTGCAGTGCCGGACTTTGAGGCCCACTTAGAGAATGAGAGGGAGAGGAACAGGATTCCCACTGAAGAGGAGATCAATCTACAGCGGGAGGAAGATCAGGCTGCAGCGGCTGCATGGGATCTCCGCAGCGGATATATCCCTGTAGGCGATCGGGGTGTCCAGACCAGAACGATAGGTACAGACTTCGATGAGACACTGAGTAGTGGTGAACTCGAAATTTGGAGGAGATACCTATCTGGAGAAGGGACAGGGGAAGATGGTGGGCTCACAGATAGAGAAGATGCCTTAGGTCGTGCGATCGGACAGAAGCGGCAGCGGTTTTTCAGGGCCGCGTACCTGGCCGCCGGAAGCGGAGCCTATTCAGAAGATAAGATGGCGGCATTGGGGCTAGGTCAGGGGGCTCTACCATTATACGACCTTATTCAGAAGGATCCTCTTACGGAATCCATTGGCTTGGATTCTCGATCCACAGTGACCCCAGGAGCTGTAGGAGATCAGGAACTTCCATATGGGGATGAGAGGGATCCTAGACTTGAGACAGGCACTGTGTCGGTTTCTGAACCATTCGGGAAAGCCACGTTAGTAGATGAGAAGTATCCGGGACGACTTGGTAGCAAAGGTGGTGGTCCCCCACCACTCCCTGATCCGTCCCACATGGTTTCCCAGTATGGTACAGAGGATAGACTCGGAAGCGAAGCGCCACTCCGCGACGATATTCTGCCTAACGGACTTCATGTCAAACACCGCAGTCACCACAGCGGTCATTTCGATATCCTTGATGATGATGGAAATGTAGTTGCGACCGTCGGGGAAGATCAGGGGATTGCGGGACCGACCTTCCAGCCCAGGCAGGGAGTTGCAGATCCGGATGAGAATCTCGAAGGTCTCACATGGAATGATTTCAAGAAGACCGCCGGAGATAAGGCGAGAGGCATAACCGCAGTACTTTTAACTCTTCTCACACTGAGAGAACGTCTCATGCGGCAGGACGGCCCTATGAGCCGTGACAAGATCAACCGTGTTCTCGGGTTCTTAGGGAAAAGTTTTCTGGATAGTCAGGTTTCCGTTTCTAAGGCTCGTCATGATACTGCGCGGAACCAGATAGCCGAGATGACTGCTCTTACCCGGGGTATCCACAGTGCTATCACAGAGAATCCTAACGTGCCCATTTGGAAACATATTCAAGATCAGCGGGATAAGATAGAAGATATAGGTTCCGCTGGTCCCTTCCGGCAGGGTGATGAGAGGGGTGTACCTGCTAACCTCGTCGAGGAGGTAGAGGAGGTGGTAAATAAGGAGTTCCCCGCTGCTCCTGAAGCGGTGGACTTTAGACCTCCTCCACCAATTCCTGTTACGGGAGCCACTGGCATCGCGGAGGCTCTTCTGGCAGAGCCTACGGATGCGGTTCCTACGCCTGAGCGTCCGCCTCCAGAAGCTCCCAGTCAGTTTCCTACGCCTGCGCGTCCGCCTATACCTGGACCTGGTGTGCGAGAGTTGGAAGAGGCGGAGTTACGGATAACAGAGCGTCCTTCTTTGGCAGGGGAGACCTTCAGAGATCTGTGGGCCTCCTGGGTCAAAGATAACCGGATCTTGATCAAGAATACTCCTGGTCTGTGGGAGTGGCTGACCATGAAGGAAGGGGTTAAACCGGGGATTCTCGAGAATGCGAAGGCAAAGTATGAAAGGGAATATACCGAGATATCAGCAGATAGTGGAGAGAAGATCAGGACAGCGAACATCACTCTGGCAGAAATGGGGCTGCAAAGAGTTGGCGAGGCGAATACAGTGGATGACATCGTTGACGTTGTAGCAGCGCGCATCGATCGGGATATGGTCGAATTCGATAGAAGGATAGATGCGTTGAGGGATAAACAGGGCAGGGCTGTCGGTTTAGATAGTAAGCCATACACCCAGGAACAAATAAATGCGATGGATGCAAGTGAGCAGAGCAGACTGGGGCTCGTGTACGGCGGATACTCCATCTCGGATGTCGTGGCGGCGTTCCAAAAGAGGGGGGTGTTCGAGGGACGAGTCACCGTTCAGGACTTCTTCGAATCAGAGATGAGTGTGCAGGCTGTCGCAGACGACTATAGCGAAGATTTAGCTGATGAGGGGTGGAAGCCCAGCGATGCTGAAGCCCTCTTCGGTCGTAATATGTTAGCTTTCAGGGAAGAGATAAGTAGGACCCGCTTTGATATTGCATGGCCTGACATGGTAGATGATATCTCTAGTGGTCTGCGCCCACACATTGCATCTTGGATGCATACTCCTGCAGCTCAGGATTCCATGAGAGCGTTGTTTGTCCGGCATATGGAGTCTCTCTCCTTTCCAGATATAGCCCCCACCAGGGACCCCAAAACGTATCTCCTCGGTCTTCCCACTGTCTTCTACAATCATGCGTTCGCGAAGCAGAATGTTACGGAGGCGACGCATTATCGCAGCATTAGCCTCTTGGATGGCCTGCCTTCGGAAGTGGTGAATGTCCTGGGCCCTATTCTCAGCGATATGTCAAGCAAAGACTTCAGGGATCAGCTGGGCAGGGCTGGAGGAATTGAGGATCAAGCTGCTTGGCTCGACCGATGGAAGCCTGACCCCTCAGACGTCGACTTCCTCATCCAGAAACAGAGTCCCATGATCGGCCAACGGCTGGGGATCACATTGGGAATACAGAGACTCAGTAGGGAGGATCCCTTGGCCGCTCTCTCGGCGGCTTCAGACGTAGTGCGCCAGAGTCTCGGAGGCGAGGATCCTACACTGAGCCAGATACTCGAAGAGTTGTCGAGAGTAGGGGGGAAGACTGCAGGGCTTGCGGGATTCCCCGGATTCGCTATTGGTAGAGGCGACGAGACCCGCCTCATATCAGGCGGCCAGATAGGTACTCGCGGGGGACTGATACCGAATATTACGAAGACCTTCGCGGATTTCCAGAGGGAGCAGGCGGCGGAGCAGAGGTTGTCTCGTACCGCTGACCTGGAGAGTCTGCTGGGGTTGGAGGCTGGCTCTGGATTCGACCTGGAACTCCTGGAAGAAGAGGCGAGGATGAAGGATCGAAGGGAGTTGGCTAGCCAACTTGATGAGGCGCAGCCCCCCGGTCGTCAACGAACCCCATTCGGGAAGCCAGTCTTCACGGGTAGGTTCTAGTGGTCTCCCCCAACTTACCCACGGAGGACCTACAGAGATTCGGCGGAGTTCCTGGCACTCGTCCTCCTCAGCCTACCATACGCAGAGGTAGGCGTCGTCAGTCTGATGTTCCGACGATGCCTAAAGGATCGACCCGTCCTCCTAGACCCGGACTGTTACCCGCTCTCCCAGAGGGCCTGACTCAGCTCCCAGCCGGAGTTCAGCCCCCCGTCGAGGTCTCGGGAGTAGAGATCCAGCCGATTCCGGAGGGTGACGAGCGACTGTTACAGCCGCAGGAGTTGGAGAGGTACCAGCAGATACGGGAGAGACTCCGAAGACAGCTCCGTGAGGCGCACACTATAAGTGGGGAGGAAGCTCTCAACAAGGATGGTCCCGGTTACGATGAGGCGTTAGACAGAGACACAGGCTGGGTCTTACGAGCTGCGGACTGGATCCAGAGGAACATCGACCAGCCTATTCCTGGATTCATGTCCTTCTCCGTCGCCATGCTTGCCGACCCAAAGAAAAACCCTATTGAGGACGTAGCAGATGTATTCGAGTACCTGTTCACGGGTGATAACACGGAGGCCGAGCGCATTCTGAAGAAGGTCGGCGTCGATCTCCCGACGGAGTCGCCGAAGACTGTGGCCGAGGGCCTAGTCCAGTCCTGGAAGGTCTTCGGAGAGTACCAGGACAAGAGGCCAGAGCTATTCCCTATGGAGAAGTTTGTCGAGGAACTGCTGCTCTCGCCTGCCAACCTGATTCCTATAGGTGCATTGGGAAAGACCGCCTTCAAGACTGTTGGAAGGCCATTGGGAATCAACAACGGATGGTCGTGGCTGGCCCGAAAGATGCGGGCCGGTCGATTCAGCGGACTCTTTATGACTAACACGGGCAGGTCTGCAGCTTGGGAACAGGGATTCGAGGAAGCAACGGGTATTTTGTTCGATTCAAAAGGCAAAGGCATGAAAGGACAGGCTGCGAGTCAAGGCAAGAATCCTCGCCTTGCGGCTCAGGAGATGATTCGCCGCCTAAAGGCTCTGCGAGACGAACAGACAGAAGATCTGGACTTCCTGGGAAGCTGGACGCAGCAGGAGCGGGTCAAGGAGTTCCGTGACGTTCTGAGGAAGATAGATATCGACTTCGAACTCTTTGCCGAGGATATGGTGATTGGTAAGAAGTTCACCCCCGTCGGCTTGAAGCATGATATTCTGTCAACTATTAAGCGTGTGGCTGCAGGGGGAGACACCTGGGAAGTAGCGAGGGGTAAGAGACAGAAGTTCCTAAGTCTGACCCAGGGTGGTAATAAGATCCCAAAGGAGATGATGGATGAGTTAAAGGTTGACCTGGGGAAGGTGAAGCCGAACATTGCCTATCGAGGCACGCAGGCTCTCAAGGGAGCCGTGTATGCTCCTTTGATGCTTGGAATGATTCCCCGATGGCTGGTTAACAATATCACCTCGAACACCATGATGATGATGACGACCCTAGACGGTCACTTCATGACCAAGGTACCCAGGATTTTACTCATGTCTGGAAAAGCAGGAGCGAAAGGTCTGAAGGAGGGAATCACGGGTGTGAAAGCACCAAGACCTCGCTACGCTGGCGAGCGGTGGGGAGCACCTAAGATTCCGTTCGTCGAAGAGGGTATGGGTATGGCTCGGGAGGCATTCGGCAAGACGGAGGTGCCGCTGTCCTGGGATCCAGTGGTCAACGCAGGCATATTTGAGAAGGTACCCTTCATTTCGACGTGGATTAAGACCATCATGCGTTCCAACTTCGCCGTCGAGTCCCAGATGAAGGCCGCGACCTGGGACAAGCTATTCTCTGGTTACGCGACCAGGGAGTGGAAGGACAACATCAAGAACCTGCAACTCCCCAAGGATTTGCAGGCTCGATTACTAGCGTTCACTGACGAGGCCGACTTCGACGGGATCATGCGCGAGTTGGGTGAGGGCGTGACGGCGATATCGCCGAAGCGTCTGGTGCCCGTGAACAATATCCAAGACCCCCTTCTTCAGAGGCTGATGAAGGAGCATTTGGATCAGTTGCCCGATGACATCAACGCTGACGATTTGGCCGAAGGAATCCTCTCCGTCGGTGAGGATTATGTCCGATACATGGAGGACGCAGCGGACTCCCTAGTGGTGATGAGCAACGACCTCGAAGCGAGCGCCGGCGCATGGTCTAAGATCGAAGCGCGAGCATTGGACGATATTATTAAGGATGCTCCGAGCGCGGAGGCGAAGGCAGGGTATCAAAAGATCAAAGATGCACAGGGAATTGAAGACGACTCCTTCATCCGGGACCTCCGGAGTCGCTGGAAGCGCGTGGAGGATGCCCAAAAGGATATTGCAAACTCAGCAGGTATCCAGCAGAGCCCACTCCTTGCTCGCATGCAGGAGGAGATCCAGAACGAGTACCTGCGCTCCATACAACGGACTCATCGCATCACCAATCGCTACTACGCAGACCTAAAGAAACTCTCTCCGGCTGACATCGACGGTGCCAAAGCTCTCCAGAAGGCCAGAACCATTGAGCGGACCCAGAGCACTGAGGACTACGCTAAAGCTGTTGAGGATCTTGCCGTAGACTTCAAGCGTCTGGTCGCTGAGCATGGACTGGAGGGCGACATCCCAATCGACGCCCTGATGGCCTCGAAGAAGATATCTGACGTTCAGTTCCGAGGCATGCTGGAGGAGGCTGGGCTGGATCCGCGCCTATTCGCCGATGATGTCCCGCCAGATATCTCGATCCTCCTTCGCACACAGAGACAGAGGGTGATGAAGCAACTCGACGAGACGATGGGAGACTTCCGATCGGCTATGGACATGAACACCGAGGCGCTCAGGACGGCTGCTCGAAGGGGTATGCCCGAAGAGGAAGTGCTCGCCGTACGCCGTCTTTTCAACGAGGTCAGGGGCAGGTCATCTGTTAGAGCCACGGAGCGGACAGAGGAGGCCTTCTTCAACTACCCCGTGAGGAACAGGGGCGACTTCCTCCTCAACCACTTCGCGCCATTTCCATTCTGGGCCACCCGATATATGACGACAATGCTCCAGCGCAGCGTTGAGGAACCCCGAACAGCACGGGCAATTCTGAGGATTCTCGGAGAGTGGACGGAGCGTGTTCAGGATGACCCGGTAGAAGCTCGGTTCAGCATGTCTACGGGTATCAAGACAGAGGGTGGCAGTCTGGTGCGCTTCAACCCCCTATACGCCTTGATGCCACTAGGATCCCCAGCGATTTCCATGATTCAGTTCGGTGCTGACTGGAACGACCTGAGCCAAGCGATGGCTGACGTATCAGACTTTATGGGGTCCTATTTATATCCCCACGCCGACCTTGTGGGATCGGCACTAGACGGAGTACTGGGTCTGGAGCGCACAGGTGGTGTGGGTATGGTGAGGGATCCCAAGGAGGTTGCCCTAGACTTCTCCCCTATTACGGGACTGGCGGTGACGGGTATGAATGCTTGGGGATTAGATATCTTCGGAGATGCGCTGGTGACGGACCGAAACAAGGGGAAGGTGATTCAGGCGATGGGGTACGACCTAGACCTGGGCAAGCTCAGCAAGTCTAAGGTGAAAGAGGCGGTACACTCCATCCAGATAGGAAAGCCCAACGCCTTAGCCGCGATATATGCCAAGAAGGCTCTGTCGAGGAAGTTCTGGGAGAGAACATCGGGACTGTTGGGACTCCCATTCAAACTTATACCGCCCGAGTTAGACGAAGTGGAGCGGAGTCGGGCTTGGATGTACAAGAGACCTAAGGCCCACCCCTTCATGTCCAAAGGAACTCCCTCGGCAATGCACCCAGAGATAGCTCGACTGCAACGGTCTGCCTACCCCAGCCTGGAGGTGGTCTCTGGGCAGAGGACTCCTGTGGGCCTGACTCGGGATGGGGAGCGAGTCTTCACGGCAGTCCAGGAGCTATTCCGGGGAGAGGACAAGGAGTGGGAGGATCTGGACAAGGAGCTAACAGGAATCATAGCTCGATTCAACGACCCGAATGATATATACGGCTCCGCCGATATGTGGGATGATCGTAGAGCCGCCTATGCTTTGACGGTAAACAGGATAGACGCCGGTAGGGAAAGGGCCAGAGAGGCGGCGGAGAGAGAGGGACTCCCCGAACTCCCCATCAAACCGGAGGAGCGGCAACTCTTCTGGGAGAGGGAGGGGAGAGAGGTTTATCCCGTTCATCCTCTCCGGCTCGCCTGGGATGGATATCAGGCGATCGAGGCGGACTTGTTCCGAGAGGACCCACGAACTCGCAGCATTGACTTCGAGGCATTCTCTGAGGCCAAGGAGGCTTATCTATCTGGGATCTCAGACGACGAGAAGGAGTATATCCTGCGCCGAATGAATGATCCCACGAAGCCTGATGCCGATGTGCGAAGGGCCACCGAAATCCTGAAGCCATACTGGGATGTTCGGAGAGAACTACTGGAACTGCCTGAGTTCTCGCAGGCTGACCAGATACTGCAGGAGATCAGGATTGCCGAAAAACGTGGGGACTTTGTCATGTCGAGGTGGCTTGGTCAGGCCCCAGTCCTTCAGAATTTCGAGAGGCGGGTCGAGAACGAGAAGCTGAGGCTCAGGTCAAGGGATCCCATTCTGGAGCACTACGTCGTGAAATACACCTCGGTCACGATTCCAATCCGCACGAAGCTGATGGAGCGGCAGCGATGACCCTGGTATCGACCGGCGAGAGAATTACCTGCAAGAACAACGGCTGTCATCGGCATATGGGGGTTGTGGAGGATGGCTTCATCGAGATCATGTATCAACACCTCCATGTGCTGGTATCTGGGAAGGCTCACGTTCGGCTCCAATGCCCCTCCTGTAGATACGTTTCTCACTACCGTCTCTTGACAGATACAGAGGATGGTGATATATCCTAGTCTTACAGCCAAATATTCGTGGGCTGGGTAGCCCCGTTGCGGCGGCATCTGTCGTCGGAAGGGGGATTAGTTTTGCTCAGGCTAGCCCGAGCGTGGAGCTTGTGCCCACAAGGGACAGGTAGCCAAAGCAGAGGAGGTCTCAGGTGCCACAGCAGATGCAAGAGAAGCAGGGGAAGACCGAAGAGGATAGGATTTCTGAGCTGACGAGCAAGCTCCAAATCGAGACTGCCGCTGAGAGGAAAGGCAGGATAGATGCGGAGAAGAAGATCAGGGATAGAGATACGGAGATCATGACTCTCCGTGAGGACTTCGAGGAGTTTAAGAAAGGGTCTCCGACCGACGATGAGAGGTCTGAGTTCCGAGCCCAGCAAAGGAGTCTGCGTAAGGATCAGCAGTCTCTGATGGAGAGCCAGAAGACCACTGAGGAAGCCATGCTCTCCGCACGAAGGGCTCAGATCAAGGCGATGTTCCCGAAGGTCACAGATGAACACCTTGACCCCTTGGCGCTAACCGACCTGAACGGCTTTGAGGCTGCCCTGAAAGCCACCTCTGTTGTTGCTGATGAGCCGAAAGATTCCGACACTGATACGCCAAAGAAGGCCGTTCCGTCGAACGACCGCACGGACACAACGGGTGCGGAGGGCGGGACGCTCAGCCAGGGGCAGCTCACATCTCGGCAGAAGCGAGAGATCGGTATGCAAGAGAAGAGGGAGCGAGAGTCCGACCTCCGGGCAAATCTCTTCGGCGGTAGAGCCTCTTCTACATAAGGAGGAAACAGAATGGCTTACACACTCGCAGAAGTAGACCGTCTGACGACAGATCGATTCATCCAGGGCGTTGCCGAGGATGTAGTCAACCAGAACCCTATTCTGGCGTTGCTTCCCGTTGAGGATGTTGCGGGAACCCAGGTCACATGGAACCGTGAGTCTACTAGTGGAACTCTCACGGGACAGACTGCCACCTTCTCCCAGATCGGTGGCGCTGTTGGTGAGTCCACGCCGAGCACAACCCAGGTGACAGCGACACTGGCCCAGCTCACCGACGCGGCGAAGATCCCAGTGTTCGCCATCGAGGCGAAGGGTGACATCAACGACGTTGAGACCTTCACCCATGACTTGAAGATGAAGGCACTGTTCGACACCTTCGGCACGGCGATGTGGTACGGGGACAATAGCTCGAACTCCAACGAGTTCGACGGACTCCATAGCTGGGTGGACAACACGCTGGACACGAATCTGGACATCTCGGAGGGTACCGCTGCCCTAAACATCAGCAATCTCGACCAGATGATGTCTGCCGTCCGGAATGTGACACACCTCGTCTCCAACCGGAACATACACAACCGGATGTCCCAGGCCCAGTACTTGGGCGGGACTGTGGGCAGCGCGACGGCCCAGAACCTGAATGTCCGGTTCGGTGAGAGGCTACGTTTGTACGGTAACTCGGCCTGGGTGGTCACGGATTACATCACCCAGACAGAGACGGATGCCGATCCTCCAGTGGAGACGGGAGCAGCCCATACCTCCGTCATAGCCCTTAACCTTGGAGGCTACAGCGTCATGGGGAGCAACAATGTCCTCTACGCGCAGGGTCCGACCATCATACAGACTGCCAACGGTCCTTACATGACGGAGCCCTTCCGGGTGCCTGGCGAGTCCAACATCGAGGTTCATTACTACTGGTTCGTTGGGCTCATCACGCCATCCAGAAGGACGATTGGACGGGTACGAGGAGTCACAAACGCTGCTGTAGCAGTTTAGTCCAATGGTGTACAGGCCAGCTTGGGACACCAGCGCCCAGGCTGTCCTCGAACGCGGAGCTGGCCCTGTCTGGACATTAGGGGGCAGGTGAGCAAGCGGGGTAGTCAAGAATCCCCGCAGAAGGAGACATTGAGATGGCAGACCCGTATGTTCATTCGATGGGTGGGAATCTCAAGGGGGAGTTCGCTGCGGCGGTACTCCCTGGAGACCTCGTCTACTACGATAGCTCGAACACGCAGTTCGGGCTGGCGGATGCCGATAGCAACGCAACCCCGGCACAGTTCGCTTGCATAGCCACGAACTTCTTTGGTGCGTCTGACAAGGAAGGTACCATCTCGCGCCACGCGCTGATTGAGGACACGGACGCCGATTCGTTCACGAGAGACAGCATCTACTTCTGCAGCACGACTGCTGGCGGGAACACCGCGACCCGACCCACTGGAGACGATGATCTCTCTCAGATCATCGGGCGCGGCGTGACTACTACCTCGATGGAGGTGGACATCCGAACGCCGTGGGACGTGCAGGTGCCTACCTGGAGACTAGGTCCAGGTGGAGGTGGCACTGCAGACACCGAGTTCGATACTGGAGGCTCGGATGTCTGGGTGGGGACTCTTCTCGACGCAGACGACGAACAGGATAAATGGGGCGGTCGGTTCCCCTCCAACTTCTTCACCCTCACCATTGCGGAGTGGCTCTTCGGTTCCGATACAGCCGTGACCCCGAACGTCAACTACGCTGGCGAATCCGCCCATTCTGGTGAGGACAGCGATAATCACGCAGACACCATCGCTGATGCAGCCATCACAGGAACTGCCGATTATCTGGAAGTAGACGATGTCAGCTCTGGGATGAACGCTACTGGATTTTCCGAGCCAGATGCCTTCTTCGCAATGAAACTTGACCACGGTTCGGGTACCGACGCCATCGTTAGCTTTGGGCTTCAACTGACTGCCCGAGTGGTCTAATGCCCGAGGACCTTGGTTCTGGGAACGGCCTTGGCGAATCTGGGGATACATCCTCAGATATCGTCCTAGCGGATGTAGAGAGGAGCCTCGCCCCTTCGGGGGCGGGCTCCAACCTACACGATCTCGCCCTATACTGGGCCTCTTCTGAGAGACCTCGATTCAAGCGTCTCTATAAAGGGTGGCACCTTGCTCAGAAGGGTATGCCTCGTCGGGTGCCAGGGGACGACAACTTCCGTGCCTTCGCTCAGAACGAGAAGGAGTTGGTCTTGATGGTGAACCCCACTCACTCCGACTTCTTCATGCACTACGACAAAGAGCAGGACATCGTTCACTTCATCGTGAACGGCCAGGCTGCTATCGTTCCCACGTTTTGGCTCAAGAGTTTCACCAAGAACTTCCGGTTCATTCAAGCCGGGGCCGGACATGCACTGGCTGTTCCTCAGCCCAGGCGCACCAAGGGGACCCTGAAAGAGCATATTCAGTACCGCGTGAAGCTGCTTCGGGAGTTCATCAAGCCGACGGGGCCGAAGCTCGTGGTGGACCCGATGGACACATCCATCTCCGACGAGATCAGGCATATCGCAGAGCTACAATCGGGAGAGTCGGATCCGTCGCTTCTGACTGCCCATGCTTCTGGGAGCGATTCAGAGAGTCAAAAGTAACGTCGCGCAGGGACATCGCGGAGAAGGAGGAGACAGATGTCCGTAGCACTCAAACAAGGGATCCTCAGTTATGTTGGCGATGAGTCCATCACCGTCGCCGCAACTGCGATAGGCTTCAGTTCTAGCGAGATTCCTTCGAGCGTAACCCGAGTTGTGATGGCCTTGTGTCGTCTGGAGACGGCACAGATCCGTATCTCGGGAGGAGGAACCGACCCAACGGCGGGCGGGAGCGAGGGTAGCCTACTCGTCGAGTCAGGTGAGCAGTTCGAGGTCTGGGGGTCGGACGACCTCAACTCCTTCCGAGCCATACGCACGGGCAGCACCAGCGGTACCCTACAGGTACAATACTTCGGGACGGCACGCTAGCCATGAGCATCGAGTTCAGGTCACAAAGTCCGTTTCTTCTTCTGTCTAAGGCCAATACTTGGACTGCCAAACAGCTCTATGACGATGATATTATTCTTGGTCTTGGTGCTGGAGGCGACCAGGCTTTCCTCAACCGCAGCACTGCCCTCGCTGCCGACACCGCCCTCACCAGCGTCCTAATAGGAACACCAGTCTCTGGGGCTCTCGCGGCCAACTCTCTCATTATCAGCAACATCACCGCCAGTGGGGATGTGGCCTTCTATGGGAACCGGGGCGGGAACTCCGAGCAGTTCCTATTCATGGACGTGAGTGCTGGAGTTATGTACCTGACGCCGACTCAGGGTGGAATGACGATCGGGCTAACTGCCGATGCCCCTGCCCCTACTTTAGCGGACAGCGTGCATATCTGGGCGGGTGCCTCTGGTGGCAACCAAAGGGGTGACTGTACTCTTGTCCTTGAAGACTCTGCAACAGAGCTATACATGCAGTTCTTGAGCCCGAGCAATGCGGGAGAGCAGGGTTTCGCGTTTGGAGACGCTGACAGTGCTAGTGCGGGATCGATCCGCTACGACCACGATGACACCCAGTTAGAGTTTATAGTTGAAACGGCGAATGTTGTGAATTTCACTACAACTGCCCTTTCACTACCAGTAGCTGGATATGACCTGGACATTAACGCTGGCTATGTCCAGCTTTCGGAGATGAGCGCACCGGGTGCCGGTGCTGCTAACCATGTCCGTATCTATGCTGTTCCAGATGGTGGTGGGCTAACGGACCTGGCTGCCGTATTCCAAGACGGAACAATCGATATATTCGCCCAAGAGGTGACTCCGCTCGACCATCCGATCTTCCGCTACCCATCAGGAACGGAAGGTACTCTGAGGATGCGGAAGCCTCACCCAGGCATTCAGATATTCGAGATGGTGTTTCCAGATGGCACCACTATGGTTCTGAGAGAGTTTGAGCACCATGATTCGGACAAGATCGCAGCGTCTCAAGGATCAGAAGGTTCTCTGCCGGTAGGTTGGCTCTCAGAGACTGCTGCACAGAGAGCTAGCCGGGCTGCTTTGGAGGGTTAGTGATGACTAAGACTATTGAGACGAGTGACAGACAGAAGGGAGCCATCGAGATCCTACAGGGTAGGGCGAATCTCCTGGCGTTGCAGGCCCAGGAAGCCCAGAATGAGCTGAAACAACACGTCATGACCCTTATCCAAGCGGCTGGTGGGAACGCCGAGGGTGTTTCCTGGAAGGTCTCAGACGACTTTAATATCGTGCAGGTGGATGGAGTGCAGGCCAACGGAGTTCATCGTCGGGCTGCGAAGAAAAACGGTAGTTAGATCTATGAACCGTGATGGAGTCGAGTCCTCGAATCTTCGCAGTGTCGGGTACGATGCTAACGGGAAGATTCTGGAAGTGGAGTTCCACGGTGGAAAAATCTACCGATACTTCGGCGTGGACGAGGACACCCACGCCTCGATGATGGGTTCTGGGAGCAAGGGTCGATTCTTCCAGCAGAGCGTTCGCAACAGGTTCTCATTCGAGAGAATGGAGTAAGGAGGGTATCATGGCTGATAAGCCTCGTATAAGTAGACTGTATCTAAGCCGACTGGGTAGCAGGGGTCGTCGCCGACCACCGACCAACGGTCAGACCACGGGGGTAAAGTATGCAAGCCGACTGGGTAGCGTTGGTGCACGACGACCACCGACCAACGGTCAGACCACGGGGGTAAAGTTTCCAAGCCGACTGGGTAGCAGGGGTGGGGCACGACCCCCGACCGTTGCGGGTCAGACCAGAGCGGCGCAGTCGCTCAGTCTATCTCAGCTCCGACAGGGTAGCAAGGGTTATCGCCGACCACCGACTAACGGTCAGACCACGGGGGTGAAGTTTCCAAAGCGACAGGGTAGCGTTGGTGGTGGACGACCACCACACCTATCTGGGACTCGACCTCCGTCTCATATCAGCCAAGCTCAGCTCGAGCGTCTGCGTACCTATCGCGGCCACGGATACGGCAAAACTTCGGCATCCGGAAAACGATCACAGACCGGCAATCTACGCCGACCACCACGCAGGCAACATCCTCTAGGTGATTAGGAGCTTTTCTAAGGAATGGAGTAAGGAGGATATATCATGGCTGATCCTCGCGCCAGAGCTAAGCAAGTTCAGAGAAAGGCACGCTGGAAAAACCTGGTTGACTACGCCCGCGGCAAGGGTGTTAAAGGACCACTCCCGACCCATCGACCTCTAACCATGTCCGTTAAAGCCTTCCTGGCTGCGGTGTCGGGACGGCCACGAGGTCTCCCTGCCGGAGGAGAAGCGCATAGGCAGAAGGTATCCGCTGCCGCCGCCAGTCGAAGACGCCGGACCGGAGGAGGTATTCCCTCCGGACTAAAGAAGGCGAAGGCCTCCGCAGCCGGAAAACGGTCTGGTCCATCCGGACGCTTCAACCCCCTCCTCAGCCTGAAGAGGTCGAAGGCCTCCTCCCTTCCCCCCAAACTATTCGGAGGACGACCACCCGGACGCCCTGCAGACCGCCGTACGGGACTACCTCTTCCTCTGAAACGGCCTCGAAAGTTTCCAATCTAGAGAATGGAGTAATGGGGGTACTATGGCTGGTACTAGCACGGGGAAGAAAACGTATGCAAGCCGAAAGGGCAGCAAGGGTGGTCGCCGACCACCGAACTGGGGGACTCCGCATCGTTTAGGATCACGCCCTGGGTATAAAAGGAAGCACCCCAGTCGGACTCCCAGCAGACGACTAAAGGGAGAGAGAAACGTTAGGGGCGTAGCACTAATGCGGATGCGAAAGGCAAAAATGCGACGACATCCTCTAGGTGATTAGTAGCCTTTTCCAAGGAATGGAGTAGTGGCAAAGAAGTGGATTTCTGGAGCAATCAAACGGCCTGGGGCGTTCACTCGCAAGGCCAAGGCCGCAGGTATGGGTGTCCAAGCCTATGCCCAAAAGGTTCTGGCAAAAGATAGCAAGGCCAGCACCAGGACGAAGCGCCAAGCTTCCTTAGCGAGAACGCTGAAGAAGCTAGGTGAACGTCAGAAGAAGTAATCTATGTTTGATCGTATACTGGAGGATCAGGCGATGAGGATGGACTACAAAAAGAAGCGTAAGGGAAAGCGGTAAGTGGTTCAGTCTTTACGATCCAACAACCTACGGGACCTCCGCATAGAGGTTCTACAACTCATCGGAGACCTCGTGGTGATGGGCACTGCTACGGCTGGCTCCAGCACGACGCTAGTCGATACCAATCGTCTAACATTTCCTAACGACGACGACCTGAACGGATACTGGGCATACATCCACACGGGAACAGGCATAGGCCAGGAGAGGCTGATCGGGGATTTCACGGCGTCCGCCGATAGGATCACGCCCTCACCCAACTGGGGGACTGCTCCTGATAGCACGTCTCAATATATCGTCTCTCGCCGATTCCCAGCTTCTGAAGTGGATCGGGCAATAGATGCGTCAATCATGCGGTGGGCTGATCGTGTGTCGGTACCCCAGGAAGACCACAGCCTGGCTGCCAACAACATCTGGAACGACCCAGATGACCCAGCCAACATCGCTTCCGATGGGCGTCAGAAGAACTGGCATCTCGACTTCTGGACCTCGGGACAGGAGCCGAACGATTGGACGCTGACCAACTCGAACAGCGACGAGGAGGAGACAGCGTTCCAGCTTGGCGGAACTCGCCGGGTGCTGAAGATCCAGAACACGGCGGGATCAGTGGGCTCTGCGGTGATATCTGTAGATAACTGGAGGAAGTATGTTGGCCGACGGGTGAGAGCCTATGGCATCCTCAACACCAGTACGGCCTCACGGGTCTTCGTCCGCATAGCCGATGGAGTGGCGAATACCGACTCTAGTAACCATTCAGGGGACGCCTCCTGGGAGCGTCTTTCTACTGCATGGCGGACTGTCGCTGACAACGCGACTCAACTCAACGTCAGCTACCAGATATCGTCTGGCTCCCAGATCACTATCTACTGCGGACCCCTCTTCCTCATCTTTGGAGACCCTATCTACGAGTACATCATTCCCCAGAACTTCACTGTTATCGAGGCCGTGGAGATCGAGTCTACGGACTTCGCCAACTTCGGGCAGTACCAGGAGATCCCCCGAGACGACTGGGAGATCTTGGCAGGGCCACAACTCAACATCCGAGTGCGGGACTCCTCAGTACGCGCCCAGGACACCAACAGCCACCCGCGCATCCGTATCTTGAGGGCACTGCCGCACCCGGCCCGCATCCGCCTGCGTGGGCGCGGCGTAACCCAGCTCATCGCGCCTCTCGCTAGCAAGGTGGGTGGCGTGGGGTCGCCTGACTATGAGGCGATCTCGCCGATCGTTGCGCCAGAGCTAATCAAGTTCAGCGCGGCCCTCTCTCTGAACGAGCGTATTCCAAGCGTGGCACAGAGGGTGGAGTCGAACTTCCTGTTCGACCAGGAGCAGAGGATGTTGCGGCAGTACACCACTAGGATGCCTCCTGGGGGGCGCAGGGTGCGGTCGTGGTAGAGGAGGACGGCGATGGCTCCGGAGAACGAGCTAAGCCTCGACGGTAACCGGTATGCTATCACCGGACGCGTCCGACGGGTGCAGATTAATGACTGGCCCAGGCCGACTCCCAACACGGGTGCTCAGGACGTAGGGAGCCGATACCTCCGAAACCAGCTCGTCGTCAAGGACATCGCTGACGCCTTCTCCCACCAGGTCGAGTTGAGGTGGGAGGACCACATCCGAAACAGCGTGGTCATCATGGACCACCTAGCCGACTCGGAGTGCTGGACCCACCAGGGCATAATAACAAAGAGGCGTAGAGATAGAGCGGTTACGGCTCCTGCCGTAGACGGTATAAGCTGGGTTGCAGGACCTAGGAATACGGATGCAACCTCACGACCATCGACAGCAACCGGGAGTCTCAAGAACCCTCGGATGCCGAAGTTCTATGAAGGAACGGCCCGAACGGGAGTTTACGTTGGCCGCACAGATGACGTTGGGGCCAACGACTACGATCTCCAACTCATTCGATGGACAGGTACGGCATGGACTGAAGAGGAGGAGTTCGTCGCCACCGCCAGTACCGAGACGGAAGAAGTGCTTGATATTGAAGAGCACAAGGGCGCACTCCATGTATGGTATGTCACCGGATCCGGAGTAGTTGAGAAAACGACGGATGGAACTACGTTCAGTGCATTGGCAAACAGTCCGGCAACCGGCTACGAAGGGTCTCGGTTGCTGAGTGACGGCAATCTGATCTATGCCTTCATAGCTGATACTACTCCACAGTTCGATATAAGTAGCACGAATGACGATGGGGCTTCGGCGTGGGTTGCTGGGTTGAGCAACGCCTCGGGGCAGGTACGGGATGTTGGATTCTTCTTCGACCGCGACGACAACTCACGCATTGTCGTGCTCACCGAGAGTGCCCTGTACTGGCTCAACACGACAACGCAGAACGCTCTTGTGCTGAACAAGATTCTGGATCTACCCTACCGTGGTCGCGCCATGTTGGAGTTCGCCGGAGAACTCATTATTTTCATGGATCACGGGAAGGTGTACGCCTACTCTGCAAACGGGGCGCTCCGAAACGTCTCTCCAGGCGGCAACCAGGGGATGCCCTCTGGCAAGGACTTCGGCAACGACTCGGACGGGCAGGTGTGCATCGTCAGGACAGCAACAGGTATCTATGCCCTCTGGAGCGGAGCTGACACAGGGGGTACTGATCTCAAGCCACTCATCTTGATCTGGACTGGCAGGGGGTGGCACTTCATCTGGCGGAGATCTGCTACTAGCATAAGCTCGGCGGCACGATTCATTGCCTTCGACCCTATATCTGGAGACCTACTGTGGGGGATTCAGAATGCCGTGAGTGAGGCCACAGAACTCATGAGGATAGCGGACGCAGAGGCACCAGTTTCCCTGCTAGGGAGCAGCGTAGAGTTCGCGGATGGGACTCATTACTTCGAGATGCCTCGGCTGGACTTTGGGAGTCCTGCCATGACCACGACCCTCTGGGACTGCTTCCTAAACACTGACGATGTCGATTCCACGGAGATCATTTATCACTGGTTCGGGATCGATGGCGATGTTTCCACCGACCAGGACATGGGCACCGTGACAGCCGACGATTCCACGTTCACCTATCCTGTCTCGGGCAGTGCAGGAGTGAACTGCCGTACCTTTCAAGCGCGTTTCGCCCTGAGAGCGACGGGATGGACAGGAGACAGTGACGATCATCTAAGCCCCAAAATCATCAGCATCAGCTTCTCCTATCTGCGTGTGCCCGACGTGCGATGGGTGTACTCGTTCGAGGTGGATATTCCCGCCACGTTCGCTCTCCGTGACCCAGCCGTAAGAGGTGAGGCTATAGGAATCCGCAACGCCTTAGAGACTACGCTAGACAGCAAGGTGAAGGTTACGCTAGCATACGGAGACCGGACTGGCCTATCAGTGCTACCGATTCCGTCGGCGGAGCTGAGCGAGGATATAATAGATTCTATCGGTCCGGTGGGGGGCAGGAGCCAGCCGAACGTGGTGACAGTATTTCTGGCGGAGGTGTAGAGATGGACGAAGGCGGCGATAGTTGTGGCTCTACTGGTTCTGGCGGGGGTTGTCAACAGCGTCGAGGCGGAACTGACCAGTGCGGACTGGCTAAAGAAGTGGCTTCCTGAGCTGGCAGAGCGCATCGATATGCACCCGGTCGGAGATGTCATCGTCCAGCCGTATGCCCACTGGCCGGACGGTGCGCCGTCGGCGATCCTATTCATCGAGGAATCCTCGATCCAGGTACACTGCTACCCGGAGGCCGACTTTATCGAGGTCGTTCTCCATAGCTGTAACGATTTTCCGAGCTGGCAGAAGGTGGCTCAGGGCATCGTTGACGACCTGGACCTCGACGTGCGGTATTTCCGCCACGATGATGCGCTCAACTGGCGTAGGCGAACCCTGGGAGCGGCTCCAGACTACCCGACATGGCCGCCCTTCCTACGGGATAGCGTTACCCGACACAGGATTCCCAGAAGACAATGATGGATGGATTCTTCGTCGAGGTTCCTATCTGGACGGACGAAATACTGCGATTCGCATGGGGATATCATGAGGAAGACGACATGATATCCGTCACTCCCGTGACTGAGGATGGGGACCAAGATTACAGCAGCATTTTTTTCCAGGCAAGCCACATGGAGACGCTGTTATTGTGTGTTCTTCGGTGTCACAAAGACATGCAGGATCAGCGCCGCCTTTTCCGTCGGGCCAACAAGCACGGCGTCTCCTCAGATGTCGTGCGCCAGAGGCTCGATGGCATTTATATAGCGGAAAAGACATCTCGGGAACTCCAAGACATGGTCAGGGAGTCCCTATGAGTGGTCTGAGATAGGAGGTTAGATGTGTTAGCCCGAGTTAGGCCGCAGATTTTCCTAGCGATTGTTGCGGCGACCACGTTCAGCATCGTTGGGCTGTATGTAGGGATGGAGATGCAGGCCACCGAGATCGTCACCGCGATCATAGGAGGCGTATTCGGCTTCCTCGGCGGGGTTTCCCTCAAGGTTTTGGAGAATGAGTAGCCCTGGTAATGAGTAGCCCTGGTGGGGAATGACTACCGAACCGGCACTGCCGGAGGAGAAGCGCGTAGAGGGAAAGCCGTCAAGCCAGAAAGTCACGCTCTCTGGCCGCGAGCTTATTATACTCGTGATATTTACTCCGGTCGTATTTGTATGGCTATTTCTCGCAGCTAGAATCATCGTGAGTGCCACCACTAGCCCAACTGTTCTGGACTCGATAGAAGGTTTACTGACCGCGTTAGCTGTGTTAACCATACCCGTGAGCGCTGGTATAGGTAAGCTCTTCGAGGGTTGGGGCAATCGTCCGGAGCCTGAGGAGAAGGAGTAGCCCATGAACCTGCGTAAGATTCGCCTCATCATCCGGGAGCGTCATGTCACCCTGCCCCTGCTGAGGTGGCCGAGATTCGGGACTCCGGGAACTCCTACGGTCCAAGCCCCTGGTCTTCCTCCTTCTCCTAGAATCCAGATCGGGGGGCGGATCGGTTGGATCATTGCCGGAGTCGTGGGAGTTTCCGTGGCCGTGGTCGGAGTCGGAGTCGTGTTCGCCGTCAAGGATGTCGTGGAGAACACCTACTCTTGGCCAGCGCCCGGAGCTGCATACGATTTGGCTCAGGCCAATGGCGCTATGGGGATGCCACTGGAACCCTATGAGGATGGTAGCGCTAACCAGACGCTGGAGATACGGCTGGCGGCGGATGCTAGGCTCTCAACGCTCACATTCTCGAACCTTTCGCTTGGTAAGTCCGGCGTGACTTGCGTAGCTATAGCTCGGGATGGCGGCAACAACAGTGGGTACCTATGGGTCCAGGACTTGATCATGACCAACGTCACGGCACCTACGCTAGATATAGCCAACTCCGAGATCGCCGTGCTGTCCATCAGCGGGGACGTGGATGGACATACCTGGGGAGGTACGATAAGCTCGACCGTGACCGAGTTGGTCGTCTCCTCCACTCGGGGGAGCGGTACGTTTGAGGCGTCGGATTCGGTGGTTGACCGGATTTTGATCACCATGCTCGGTGATGCCACCATTGGGACGTTATCGTTCGTGGACGTCGCCTGCGGCAGCGGATCCTCTGTGGGATGGGATATCGACTACGTCAAAGCTGGCACATGGACCCAGAATGCGGCCAGTCGTTTCGGGAGCGGTAATGGAATTGACTCCGCCGACTGGGTGATGAACTCAACGGTCAGCTACAAATCAGCTACCAGTGGGCTCATAGATACTCCAATCACAGTTAGATAAGTCACGTTCGTCTTCAACGAGAATATACAAGGACGTGGGAGGGGAACTCATGTGGTTCAAGCTGCTGACAGACCGGACCTTCCGAAAGGCTTTGGGCGGGTTCGCGGACTCGATAGTCGAGATGCGCGACGGGGCCACTCCTGATGAAATGAGAATCTCAGCATCCCATCTCCTCCGGGTCCTGTTCACGGCTGGCCTACTGCGTCGGCCCGTCTACACGGCCATCGACGGCCTGGTCACGTCGATCTACCATGCCGTGGACAACGGCGCGACTCGCAAGGAAAGCACCGAACTTCTCCGTTCCGTCCACGGCGT
>Ga0208315_1000520_pt1 | contig 27265 bp, 35 predicted proteins | sample MalvireepMed_215_FD_184239 | JGI IMG/M metagenome (GOLD analysis project Ga0208315, IMG submission 184239) | Marine viral communities from the Global Malaspina Expedition - Malaspina viral metaG DeepMed_215 (SPAdes) (version 2) | ecosystem: Environmental > Aquatic > Marine > Oceanic | place... | reverse complement strand
GAGTACATAGCGTACCAGACGTTCATTGAGCTTGGGCTGGAACCAGGTGAGGACTTCACCTACCAGTCGCCGCTGATGGGCGGGCGCATGGATAAGGGTGGGATTGTTCTTGACTTCCTATTCACCAACCCCCCGGATTTAGCAGTCAATGTGCAAGGTGTATACTACCACTATGAGTTTGGTGTGGAGTCGAAGGCCAGGGACGTTATGGCAAGAGCTAGCCTGGCGGGACAAAACCTTACGCTGGTATTTATTGATGATGATGACTTGATGGCAGATCCTACATACTACTGCCGGGAGGCTCTGGCCTACCGAGATCATTCCCGACTAGGAGGGGGCTGATGACAGTTAACTTTGGCGGCAATGTATATGATGACGCAGGCAATGCGGTAAGCGGTGCCAGCGTCAAGCTGCTTGAGACTGGGACTACCACACAGGAAGGCTCTACGGTCACGACTGACTCGGATGGGCGTTGGGACTTTCTAGAGGCTGACCAGGACCGCTACGACGTTGAGATCACCAAGGGGAGCTCAGTCAGGCGTATCAAGTGGAGTGACGAGATCTCCCTTCAGGAGCTGGATGTCCGCAACAACACGGGTGCAGCCTACCCTGCCGCCACGTTCACAAACCTAACCAACAGTGCTGCTAATCAGGTTGCCGTATTCAGCGGTGCGAACTCCACGAAAGCAGACAATGACGAGATTTACCTGTCTTTCAAGCTGGCTGATTCTGCCGGGAACCTAGATGAGTTTGCCCGGATGACAGTGGTGGCTACTGACGTTACCAGTGGCACTGAAGACGGCCAGATAGAGTTCGATGTCATAAAGGCGGGGACTCTTACCAATGTCTGGACGTTGACCTCCAGCTCTGGTGCAGCGATGTCCTTTGACATGAACGTGGACTCCCTGACATTCGGTGCCGGGGCAGATACTGACATCACCCTGACCTTCGACGCAAACTCAGCAGACGGTGTGATCACTTGGATGGAGGACGAGGACTACTTCAAGTTCTCGGACGATATCCTGATGAATAGCACGGAGAAGATCCAGTTCTACGATACGGCTATCTATATCTACTCCTCAGCAGATGGGCAGTTAGACTTGGTAGCTGATACAGAGATACAGATAGCAGCCACCACGGTAGATATCAACGGAGCTGTTGCTTTCAATGGAGCCTTAACGGGCATTACTAACATAACCCTGACCGGCACACTCTCAGACGGTAACTACACGTTTGACACTAGCGGTAATGTATCAGGTCTTGGAACCGTAGCTTCGGCTGCTATCACATCATCCGGCATTATCAAGACAGACGATACAACCGAGGCTACGTCAACAACCGATGGTTCTCTCCAGACAGACGGGGGTCTATCCGTAGCCAAGGATGCAGTGTTCGGTGACGATATCAAACTATTGTCTGACTCGGCTGTAATCGCACTGGGTGCTGATGGAGACACAACCCTCACCCACACAGATGGCACCGGGCTGACGTTGAACTCCACCAATAAGCTCACGTTTGGAGATGCTGCTTCATTCATACAGCAGTCGTCTGACGGCACATTAAGAATTGATGGCGAGGCTATCATTGACCTCAATGCTTCTACAAGGGTAGATGTATCAGGGGATATAAAGGTTGGCGGAGAGGTACAGACAGCAGGGATTGGCTACACAGATGGAGACAATGCGATCACGATAGCTGATGGTGGCGGTGTAACCTTCCCGGTCAGCATAGATATCACAGGATCAGCAGGTATTATCCTTGAGAACGATGAGACAATTACCAACAGCACCAACGGGGTGATCGCCTTCAGTGGTAATATCACCGTCCCGAATGCAGGGACGATTGGGTCTGCCGGGGATACTGACTCCATTGCTATAGCGAGTGATGGTGTCGTCACAATGGACCAGATACCGGTGTTCAGTGCCGGCATCAATGTTTCAGGTGGGACCATTGCGGGAACATTAGCTACGGTAGCCCAAGGCAATATCACCTCGCTTGGTACACTTACAGCCTTAACGGTTGACGATGTAGCCGTTAATGGCAAAGTTATCACCATGACAGGGAGCAGTAGCGATACTGCTGTATTCACTGCTGGTACTCATGGCACGTTAAGCATAGTAACTACAGATGATGCCGCAGCCGCTGCTAATATTCAGATCACGGCAGACGGCACAGCAGAGTTGGCTGGAACAACGGTCACACTGGATGCCAGCGGAGATATTGCCCTGGACGCCGCTGCTGATGTCAACATCCCCACCGACATCGGCCTCACATTCGGAGATGATGGCGAGAAGATCGAGGGCGACGGGACCGATCTCTCAATTGCCAGTTCGGGCTATATCCGCTTCGATGCCGACGCCATTTCGTTTGACCGTGCGCCAAACGCTGACAGATATTTGTTCATAGAAAAAGATTTTGGGGAAGCAGATTCAAGCAAATATGGCATGCACATTCGACCAATAGCTTCAGAGACAGACAGTGAAACGGACAAAACAGTTACTGGGGTTTTATCAAATCCATATATTGGTGGCTCAGGCAATACAGCGACGAATAATCAGGATTGGAGCGATACTGCTGGTCTTAGAGGCTTTGATTCAGCCCCACTCCTAGGTAGCGGTGCTAGTGGAGCAATGGCAGGTGTGGCTGGATTCTATGCTAGGAATACCGATAAGGGTGGCTCGTCTATGACTGTCACGAAGCAATATGGTCTATTTGTAGAATCGCTAACTACAGGCGATACTGATTATGCCATTTACGTGGATGGAACCACGCTGAGCTACTATGGTGGGCCGATTGCATTGGGAGTAGGAAGTGACCCAAGCACTCTCGCTAATTCTGCACACATTTACGCTAAAGACGACTCAAGTTCAGCAGAAGTCTATGTACGTGACGAGGCAGGTAACGTAACGAAGATTTCCCCGCATAATGAGCAGGGCGAGTGGGAATTTTATACGCAAAACACCACCACGGGCAAGACCTTTCGGGTTAACATGGAGCGCATGATCCGCAAGCTGGAAGAGTTTACTGGGGAACGCTTCATACAGGATGAAAAGTAGAGGAGGTAGTCATGGCGACAGGAGACGTGACGCTAAGCCTAGCCGTCGAGGGCGGCGTAACGAAGACCGTGGTGCTGGACTCGGCGACAAGGGCGTTGAGCCGCACAAAAGTAGCAGCCGATAATGCGCCTGATGAAGTCGTTGATACGGACGTTAAGTGGCAGGTGGTCGTAATCAACAGGCTGGCTAACATCGTGTTGGCCCAGGCGAACGCACAGGCGCAGAGCGAGGCTTCGTGGACCGCTAGATCCTTCACGGCGGCGACATAGATATGGCACGTGAACAGTGTGTACTAAGCGACTGTACCCGGATTGCCTCGTTCTATATAGGCTGGGAGGAGTACGGGATAAAGCGGTATGGGGAAGTGTGTGCTACGCATGACCGGACTATCGGGCGTGAGAACCTGGCCGAGTGGAAGCCGTGGATGAGTTCACAGAAGGTAGTAGATTGGGACAACAGGTTCTGCCGGCAGCCGGACTGGGTGGGCTTGGAGCAGTACATCTACGCTATAGACCCGGCGTGGGATAGATAGTCATGGGAAGGTTACGCCCGCAAATCATGGCAGCCGTTCTATGCGGCACCGTGTTCGGTATATTCGGCATGTGGATAGGTATGCAGATGGAAGCCACAGAGGTAGTCACCGCCGTGATCGGTTCCGTGTTCGGCTTCCTCGGGGGAGTCTCGCTCAAGGTCCTTGAGCAGGAGTGATAGATGGAAACGCTGCTGGGTTCCCTGCGCTGGCTAGCTGCCCTACCCGGTAAGGCATTGAGGGCTCTCCATAACCTGCTGCGCAGAATTAGGGATGGCGTGGTAGCCATTCCCGGCATGGTATGGAACGGGCTACGCACACTGGTACGGTGGGTGCTTACGCCGCCTCGCTGGGTATGGAGGCAGCTCTGCGCGATGGTCCGGGCAGTGTTGCGGTCACCCCGCAACGCCTACCGGTCTCTGAAATCCGCTCGTGACTGGCTACTGGCTAAGATAGAGTATCTCCAGTCAGAGTCGGCCAAGTGGCGGACTCTGTTCAACGTAGTGAAAAGCCCCTACACCGTACTAAGAAGTTTCGGATTGTCCCCGCAACTTGCTGCGACGATGCTTTTTGGGGCCACAGCCGTAACGAGTGGCGTTGTGGTCAATGAGACGATCCTTTCGGAGCGGTCATTTGCTAGGGGAGATTCTGGGGTGTATGCCGCATCGGTTCTAGGCGCAAACTTACCGCTTGATGTTCCCACGGAGTACGTCGAGGGATCAAACACGTTAAGAATTGATTTAGGATCGACTCCAGTGCGGGAAATTATTATAGAGAACGTGTCGGTTGGGACCGTGTTCACCGGGTCTGCATTGCCGTCAGGCGAGGCCAACGTGGTACAGATCAGCGGGAATACTATTGGCGGCGGCACGAGTACACGGCTTGAAGTCGGGCATCTTATCTTCGAGAAGTCCAGGTGTAAGAAGCTGGAGCTTTCCGATATACAGGCACACACGATCATCATTAAGGGCAATGCCTCAGACGGGCAATCCATAGCACCTTCCCCTGGAACCAGCCGTATGAGGGCTATAGGTGGAGGTCATCAGCAAGCCGAAGCCATGGTGACCAGCGGGGGAACCTATGACCGTATCTGGATTCAGGCTCCAACGTCAGCCGTGAACGGCAAGATAGACACGCTGAGACTGACGAACCTATTTACTAAGGGAGGCATTTGCCATCTGTCGAAGATGAATGTCGGAACGATGGAGATCTTGCTCAACGAGGTCGGGGAAGGCAACGGATTCGCCACGAAAGAGTTTACCGTAGCGACCACCGTTACCGGAGCCAACATTACCATCGAGGACAATGTTGAGGTAACGATAGCGGAGCCAGCGACACAATAGCCAATCAGGAAATAGAAAAGGGGTGACGCTGAAGCTCACGTCACCCCTTAGAGAGAGGGGGGCATACCTATGCAAATATGCCCACGGGAACTATAGCACATAACAGGAGGAATAGGAATTATGAACTGGTTACTGAAGTTGCTACCGGCAGATAAGAGAGCGTTACTGGAGCTGGCGATACGGATCACCGCCTCGCTCGACACGGCGGCAGAACGCAAGGCCGTGGCCGATTATGGCCTGGAGATGCTCCGGGACCGTAAAGTATCGGTGGGCGAGTGGGCAAAGTTCGGATCTAAGCTCGGGATCCTCAAAGGCCCTCACTAAACAGCCCCTCCAAGGCCCCCTACCCTACTCAGACTACCCCTGAAGGCCCAGAGGGGCCTCTACGGCGATATTACGGGGTCTCTAGGCGTGGTCTGGCGTAGAAACTCTGCCACCACTATTCTATTGTCACCCAAGTTCCTGCCTTGTTCGCAGGCATTATTGTTTTTCGGCCTTCATGTAATTCAATAAGGTCTTGCTGCATGTCTAGTGCATCCATTGCCATTTCCTCGGTGGTCTTGAGCCGCAGACTCTCCACGGGTATTGTCGCAGGGTCTGAGCCTTGCGCTTCATCACGCACAGCTACAAGGTCGGGACGCTGTGAAAACTCACTGGCTATGATGGGTGGCCTCACCATGCAGCGCATCCCGTTCCATGAGAAGAGAGTTTTCCCTCGCAAGTGTTTCCGCACATATGTGATTGCTCCCGGGTCATCATGGTATTGGCGATAGTGTCCTTCTACCCAATGGATCAACGACGCCCTTCGTTTTCTGCCATCTGGTAAATCACGGAAACGAAATATCTCACGAACTCCTACTGGGTCTGTTGGCAATAGCAATGCTGCGCTATTTTCTTGCTGGATAGAAACGAGCCATTTATCCTGCCGTGATTCTGCAATGCCCAAAGCGACCTTGAACTTGGTGCTCCAGTCATCGTCTAGCATTTCATTGCGCCACGACCTACCAATGATGTGCCAATGCACAAAGTCATATGTGCCAACGTACATGATGTATGGTTCTGCTTGATTTTTGATAGGATCAATAAATGCCATGCGATGCTCAATCATGTACGGCATATAGGAAGAGACTCGCCCACGCACATCATTAAGGGTCGCTTGGCGAAATCGCTGCAAAGTTGCTTTCTCTGGTAATTTTTCATCGCCAGTATCTGATAGCCAGTTGCCGAGTATCCGCACATCAAGGGGACGCACCAAGTCGTTTGGACGACAGTTTTTTCTAATGGTTTTTCGGAGGCTGGATTCTAGAGGGTAGAACTCTGGGAGTGCGTCGATCAGTAGCCACGGTTCGGCATGGTTGAAATCTCGCTGGCGAGTATGGTGCAGTCCAGAAAGCGTGCCAAAGCCCCTTTTATTAACACGATAACTGGTTATGTGTAAATAGCGTTCCACTTCAGTAAGGGCGGCATCGAATCGTTCCCGCCGTTTCCGTGTTACCCCGGCCTTTACGCCAGCAGCCACACGGATGGGACTAGGGGTATGGTGTTTGCGCCTAAAGAATCGAGAGAGACGGTTAAATAAATTTATTATTCCCTTTCTTGCGCCACTGCTTGCTCTCGTCATTATCCTATCTCCTTCACCTCTATAACCGTGTTGTGGCTTCTAGAACACCATCGGTAGTGCTACCCTACCGAGTCGCTTTGCTGCCAGGTCTAGGTACTCGGCACTCAGGTCTGTGCCGATGGCCCTGCGCCCCAGCCTTTGTGCTACGCCTAACGTAGTACCAGACCCAGCGAATGGGTCTAGGACGGTAGCAGGGGCGGTATCAGCATTGCAGCCACAGGTTGGTTGCCAGCCTTTATGTTCACGCTTATAAGTTCCATCTTTGGCCTTACCATTGGAGTTGTCTCTATTGCCCCTGGCTAGATCGTCCGTATGGTCATGCCATGCTTGTCCTATCGTGCCACCTGATGTTTCAACCACCCACTCCCACGGCTTACCGCATATAGCACAGACACCCTTCTCTGATGTCCCTGCCAGGATGCACGGCTCCACCAGCTTCTCAGGGTAGGTGGCAAAGTGCGCCTCTGGATAGGGCTGGGTGGCTATCTCCCATACAGTGCGGCGGTTTCGGCCGCCTTGGTTGCCTCCGAGGAGTGTTCCGCCGTTGCTGTTCGCGCCAGGATACCCACGCTCTCTACGCTGTCCATTGTCATTGGTTCGCTGATCCCTGACCGTGCTCTCCGCCTTCGCCTCCCTAATCGCATCAGCATCGTAATAGTATCTCGGACTCTTGGTGAGCAGGAACACATACTCATGGGCCTTGGTGGGTCTGTCTGTTACGCTCTCTGGCATGGGGTTGGGCTTGCTCCATATGATGTCTGACCGTAGATACCACCCGTCTGCCTGGAGTGCAAAGGCTACACGCCAGGGGATGCCCACAAGGTCTTTGGGCTTGAGGCCGTCTGTGACTCCAGCCAGAAGCCCCCCTATTAGCGTCCATTTGCTCGTATGCTGTTTCTCGCCATGTTTGGCTGCATGAGTTCCGTCACCCATTTGACCCTTCCCGCTTCCCGCATAACTATCTCCAAGGTTCAGCCAGAGCGTCCCTGTGGGCTTCAGTACACGCCAGACCTCACGGAACACCTCGACCATGTTGCCACAGTATTCCTCTGGGGTTGGTTCTAGGCCTATGCCTTGCTCCTCTAGCCCATAGTCCCTCAAGCCCCAGTACGGCGGGCTGGTGACTACGCAGTCCACGCTATTGTCTGGGATCGGTAGACTACGAGCGTCAGCCTGATATAGGCGCACAACCCCGTTGTCGAACCATGTGTATGTCATACTTTCTCCACCTCTATAACCGTGTTGTGCTTCATGATTTTTAGCGTAAAGGTCTTCGCCATGCCGTGGTCAAGGGACAAAGCCATCGGCACAGATTCCTCCAAGCCGGCGACGACCCTTTTATAAAACGAGATGTCTGCATCATTAGTGGTCGCTACGCCACGGCAATAGCCGTACCGATTGCTGACCCAGTTCAGCAGCACTTCTCGTGGGGTGAGTTTGTCCAGGGAGAATGGCAGGGTGGGGACATATCGGCTCTTCACCGTCTCTACCAGCGCATACCACTTATCGGGGGAGTCATCGGCCCAGGCGATCACCTCTTTCATGAGCGTCTGGTGTTCCGCGAAGTCTTCCATATCCTATCTCCCAGGAGCTTCATCGTATCTGCGAAGTTCATCTTCTCAGTGCGCATCACAAAAGACAGCACGTCTCCACCCGTAGCGCAAGCGCCGAAGCAGCGCCAGCTTTGCCGCTCTGGGAATACCACGAAGGAGGGTGTGCGTTCCGACTGAGTTCCAATGTGGAAAGGGCATGGGGACTTGTAGTTGCGCCCAGCTCGTTGGAGCGTCGGCACATAGCTACTCACCACCTCCACTATGTCCAGGTGTTGCTTTATCTCGTCAGATGTCATTAGACTGTTTTCCTCTTCCTCTATGGTAGCGGCTACCTTATACTCCCCACCTAGCTTTTCTAGTGACAATGGGTCGCCATTGTTATATGCTTTCATGAAGTGTTCGTAGCAGTCCATCAGAATGCTTGCTCTGACAGGTGCGCTTTCCCCGTCAAAGTATTTGCCTGTCTCATATTTATATATCATCGCCTCATCCTCCGGGTTCCACTCGCTATCGTCGTAGTAGATCGTGAATGCTCGCTTCATTATCCTATCTCCTTATCATGTGCTATAGACGCTCTCTAGCGATGACCCGATGAGTAGTAGGTACACCTCTTCAAGGTCACCCGGTCTCACAACTCTCGCATCCACCCCCGGCACCGCAGATAACGCCTCGAGCCACTCGGCCTGGGGCTCGGATACTTTTCCCACGGCGCTCTTCAGCTCCCAGAATAAGAGCCTGCCGTTCCTCACCATGCAAAGATCTGGGAACCCTGGCTTAGACCATTTGCTGAGAAACGTATGGTATGTGAGCCATCCACATTCTTTGGCCGCTGCCACAATCTGCTTTGATAGCTCTTTCTCGGTCATCTGGGGTAGAGCTTGAGTTTTCATGCCGGCTCCTTCACGAGGCCCGGGAAGGACCGGAGCTTCCATAGGGATTTCCCTTCCACCTCATCGATGTACTGCTTGCTCACTCCCAAAGCCTCCGCGATGCCTTGGAGGGTATGCCGTGTATCGTCACCGTCACTCAGGCCGAACCTCCGTATGATGATGGCCCGCTGCTTGTCAGTCAGTATGCCGAGGGCTGCATCCACCTGCTGGCCCAAGGTATCATCGGAGACGGCAACCCCTATCTCACGGAGGAAGTACCGGCGGCGCATATCCAGCACAGATATAGGTGCCTTGGTGGATACCAGGTCCATGTGCCGTGCCAGCGGCACCAGCGATGCGCCGCATTCGCACTCCACCCGGTATGACACAAGCGACGGCTTCCCCTCCTTTCGATACCGGGTTATCCGAGTCCCTACGACCAGTCCTCGATGATGGTCATGGGACGGGTAGCGGTAATGGTCGATCACTATCTCATCGCCTGAAAAGAATTTCCTATATGCCATTCTTCACCATCCTCCATCCTTGCGAGACATTTTTACCTGATACAAAGCAGCAGCGATATTTGCCAGACCCGGTCTGGTAAAGCCAAGCATTGCCGCTACGTTTTGCTCTTTGTCGAACTGGGCGTACACCCACTTGGCATCTTGTAGACATTTCAACATTATCTCCTTACTCATCCTTCACTCCCCTTTCACAGGCCCTACAACGCACCACAGCGCCCTCCAGGCACCCTTCGGCCCCCATTACACACTCAGTACCCCCGAAGACCGCCCTGTAGGCTTTTTCAAGGCGGTCCCAGAGGTCGAGGTCGATCAGGAACCTTTCGTTTTCCTCTGCCATCCTACGCTGAGACTGAGCCAGGAGTTCCCGAGTCCCGTCCTGGTCTGCGGTGATAGCTAGTATTGATTCAGAATTATGTTTCACTATCGCAGCAGCCGTAGCGGCTTCGTGCTTGTCGTAATCCACGGCATCGGGGTCTTTCCGCAGCTTCAGCCTGCTCCCGTTCGGTACGAGCCGTAGCCCGTTCCTGTATGCCATCTCAATGAGTTCTATGCTCTTCTCCAAGGATCTAAGGTCTGCCTTCACGCTATTGTCCATTCATCCACCTCCTCGGCAGGTACTCCGTACTGCTGGTTGCCATTGGCATGGTGTTTGGTGAGCGACCCGTCACGCACCAGCCGTTCGAGCACCGTACGTGCTATGGCGTCGGTGACGGTCCGTGTTTCTGTGGATAGTTCTTCAGCCATCTCTGACACGGTGTACAGTGCAGCGCCGTTGCGGTTATAGGCGTTCAGTACACGCTGAGGGAAAGACTGCTCTGATTCCAGGGGAGTGTCCCGCACGTCCTTCCGAGTCACTACCACCTGTTCGGGATCGGCGAAGCTCAGCTCAAACCCCAAGTCCCGTATCAGCCTGGAGTTGTTCGCCTTCCTATGGAACAACCCGAACACCAACTTGTTTTCCTCTGGCTTCTGGTCCTTCTTGATCTCGAATATCTGGCGGCCTTCATTGAACTTATAAACAGATCCGAATAAGTACCCTTCTTTATTGGTGTGGTCTACACAGAGGCTGGTCACCCGGAGGCTACGAAGGGCTCGGAACAGACCCAGCACCACATCGGCTGATTCCGGTTCCCCCATGCAGGCTGCTCCGAGGGAATCCAGCACCACGAATGATATCTCTCTCCTCATGACGATGGACTTCACCGTTTCGATATCTAGTGCAAGCCCTTGGTTCATGGACTTGTACCACACGCCTGATTTAGTCTCGAACCCAAGTCCTTTACGGATCATTGTGATACGTGTTCCCAACTCACCTGAGTCAGTTTCCCAGTCCAGGTAAAGGACGTTGGCCGGTTCTACCACAAACCCGCCGTGGTTCATGCCGGCGTCCGCGAGGCAGGCCAGATATTGGGCGAACCAAGACTTGCCCGAACTTCCTGGACCGTAAATCAACGTGGGATTTCGGTGCTGTATGATCGGTTCCACAAGCCACTTGGATTCGGCAGAGATTACCACGTCCCCTGTGAGTTGTACCTCTGGCAGTCCTGTACGGAAGTCATTGAGAGCTGCCGTACAGCACTGTTCCACGACGTGCTTCCACCGCACCTGGTCGTCTTCCTCTTGAAGAGCCTTGACCATTGAGTTCTTGCTGGTCACAGATATGAAGCCCACATTCCCCGTGAGTAGGTGTCCGCCACCAACCGGGCGTGAGGAGGTCCAAGTGATCTCACCCTTCTCAGCCTTCTTGTCCATCCGAGACACCTCTGCCTGGATGTGCAGCGCAGGCCAGCGGAGCACGTACAGCCCCTCGGAACCCGTCATATCGAACGTATAGTCAACCGGCGCTACGTCTTCTTGGTTCAACAGACATCCCTCCCTTCACCTTGGGTGCCGGCGGTGGCGGTAGGATATACCGGGGCTTGGGGTCACGTTTAGGCTCCGCCCACTCACCCCATTCCCGAAGATCGAGCTCACGCTGTTTGAGGTCGTTAGTACGACGTAGCTCTGCTGTCTGCTGTCTACGCTGCTCTTGGTCCCAACAGTCGTCGCACCAGACGGCGGTATGGTCAAAGTCCAAGTCTCTATGCCGTGGCATTATTCATCCTCCCAAGCCAGCAGGCTGTTCTCCCACTGCGGGACCTCTTTACCATCGAGGTGTTCAGAGAGCGCAGAGGAAATCAACGCCTTTAGTACGCTCAGGTTACGGACCCGAAACCCTGGAGGCGCTGGACGGTTGGCATAAATGGAGTGTACGATCCAACGTGGCCCCCAAGGCTTTCCCGTTACTCTAAATTTGTAGATCACTGACGGTGAGCCATTGCTCCATTCCTTGGGGTGGTGGTGCAGCACTACTGTCACCACATCTGGGAGGTAGCGTCTGTTTTCAGCGTCCATTGTGTCCTCCCTGTGTTAAGAGATACAGTTCCCTAGATGCACGAAATAGCTTGCCGCCATACTCCAAGTCCACATCCTGCACCTCCACACCGGAGCCGTCTCGCATCACGTATGCGATGCAGCCCCGCGTAGGAGCATAGGCACTTCCCATCGTGATGAGCGCATCGGCATATGCCGCCAACTGTGCTGCATCTTTATTGATCCGCAGCGTGGAGCCGTATTTCTGCCACGAGTTTGGATCCACGGTTTTCCAGTCATACAGGGTCATACCGGAATGGATGTCGAATGACAGCGCATCCGCTGTGCCTCCGTAGCCGGGCTGTAGGGTAGGGTGGTACAGGAACACCTCGGATGCGAGCCAGGGTTCATCCCCGAGGGCGTTGTGCCACGCCATGAAGACCGGGTCTTCGGTGATAGTGCCGTGCTTTATGTAGGTGTCCACGGCATCATGGAGCTGGACACCACCGTCCAGGGCCTCTTTGCTGAGTCGCCGGGGGGCGTCGAGGTCACCGCCGTTCTCACGGGCTATCTTGAGCCCCCAGTTTAATCCTACGCCGAACGTATCGCCCTCGACGTGCTTCACGAGCGAGGTCACGGACCGCATCTTTGGGCCTTCATCCACCCAGTACTGGTGGTTGCCATTGCGACTGATCGCTATAGTGCCGGTAGCGAGTGGGTGTTGCTGAGTTTCGGTTGGCATGGTATACCTCCATTTCCATTTCCAGCGGCCTTCTAGAGGCTGCCAAAGTCGTCTTCAGGATCTTCTTTCGGGGCATCTACCGCTACTTCTCGCCCTTGAATGCGGTCCAATATGTGGTCAAACCACACATCAAACTCCTCCGGCGTGATGGCCTTGGTGGATACTAGTTCGATTGCCCCCTTGGCAGCTACCTGGCGCTCGATAGAGTCCCGTTGTGCGTCCATCCGTGGGCTTGGGCGTTGTGCTGGTGCTGCTTGAGTAGCGGCTGGGGCGTTGCCCAACACCGTGACCTTACTGGGCTTGTACTGCCTGACGCCGTTGTATTCTCCTTTCGGCTCGGCGATGGCTTGGATACTGACTCCGACGAGGTCTGTGGGCAGGCCATCTAGGACTGGCAGGCGTGTTTGCTCATCCCAGGGCTGCTCCACCCCGCGGGGCGGATAGATGGTCAGTTCAAATGTTTCCTCGCCGGCCACGATGAGCTTGGCTGGGCGGTTTCCGTTTGCAAGGTAGATACGCTCTATCACTCCCGTGAGCACCTCTTGATCTTTAGGCATGATTCACCTCCTCGATTATCTCGTTACGATTCCTCAAAAACTCTCGGATGGGACCGTCAACCATAGCAGCGGTGTCAAGCTGGTGCCAGTCATAGAGCCGTTCAGTCCGGTCTACTATATGGCCGGGAATCAAGTCCTTACGACGCCAGTTGTCCCAAATGTATTGGGATACCCCGATCTCGTCTCTGGCCTCACTAGCAGTGAGCAACTCCAACTCAACCCAACCGTTATCGATTTTTATGTAGGATACGGGTAGGCGTATTCTCACTAGCTCACCTCCTTCCTGGGTTCACAGTCCAGGCATCTCATACGCCAGCCAGAGTTGTCCTTGACCAGCGTGTGGCCTAGTATGGGAGCAACCACTAGTTGGCAGCGTGGGCATGGCCAATGCAACCAAGCCTCTAGGTTGCTCATGACCGATCCAATTTTCCCTGCTAGTTTCATTGCTAGCCTCCTGTGGATAGGTTTCGATGTGGGATAGGGGCCGGACCCGCCCATGTGGACATCTGTGCGCGGATCTGAGTCAGCGTATCGTAGAGCTCCCGGTTCCTAGCGTCCAGTTCAGCAATCCGGGACTGGAGTGTCGCAACGTGCTCTTCCAGCGCCTGCTCACGAGCATGGCCTTTGAGGATTCCATCTCGGATCGCTAGGAAATATGCGTCTGAGGGGTGTGGTGCAGTAGGTGCGGCATCTTGTGCCGGTGGAGTGGGCGCTTGGGGTGGTTGCTGCTCCGAGCGTGGTGTCCGTGATTTCGTTAGACCCAGCTCATCTCTGAGCCGCTTGACCCGGCTGTATGGTGCGCCTGTGGCTTGCGTGACTTCACGGATTGACCTCCCCCTGAGTAGCACCTCTCTAGCAGCCTCGATGATCGGCTCAGGCGTGGTCGTCCATCGCTTCTGAGTCCGCGAGCGGAGCAATCCCATCTCCCGCTTCTGGTCAGCGACCACGCCAGGAGATACGCCAGTGGCTTGGCGGATCTCCTTGTACATCCATCCTAGTTCAATCGCTTCCCGAACCGCTTGGAGTACGTCATCCGGTGTACGGTGTGGGCCTCTTCGGTTGCCTTTTCTCCTTGGCATTTCCTATCCTCCATTTCCCCCGGTGACGCTGTAGGCATCACCGAGACTTGTTTAGTGCCTCAGATTGTAGCACCAAACTTGAGTAAACGTCAAGCCTAGCTTGGGAAGGCAGGCTCGCTATGCTATGCAGGTGTCAACCTACTTGACGAGCGTGGTACCGCACCTGGGGCATAGATAGATCCCGATCAGCCAGGCGTAGTTACATCCCGGACATACCAAGGATTGAATCTTACTCCCGTTCTATGGTGATAGAGGATTTCGGCAATTCTAATCGGTTTATACAGATGGACTCTGCCCTTCTGCATAATATTATCGAGACTGTTTTTCGCTTCGTTTACTGTCGGCATAACAACACCTACAACCCAGAGAGTGTCATTTGGTGATAGTAGGAATTTGGTCGTTTATCCGTGATAGGTGTCTTATCAGTTATATATTTATCAATTTCTTGCGCGATTGCTTCCACTATGGGGACACATACGCTATTGCCTGTGAGTCGTTTCATGGCACCATCGGAATCAAGAGGCCGATACTCTTCTGGGAAACCTAATAGGCGCAGTTGTTCTCTTGGAGTCAGATGCCGTTCGCCATCAACCAAAAGATAGTTGTGCGAGGCTCCAGTTCTTAGAGCGCAAGAGTATGGATGGGAACTGATATTGCCGCTTTTGTTTTCATGCCATATCGACGGTTTTATGTCAGAGTGGTGAGCCGCTTTCCGTCGATTTCTAATCATCTCAGAAGCAAAATATTTTTCCGGCACATCAGTTTCAAGAATATCCTTCAGTTCTTTTGGAGTTCCTTGGAAGCGAGGGAACTTGAAATCGTTATTTGTTCCCTGAAATCCGACAATAAACACTCTCTCTCTTTTGTGCGGGAGACCAAAATCTAGGGAGTTAATTACCTGCCAATGGGTAGAGTATCCTAGCTGATTTAGAACAGTAAGAATCATATCAATTGTTTTCCCACCATCATGGCGAACAAGTTGTTTAACATTTTCTAGAAGAATTGCCTGAGGGTTTTTTGTACTGATTATCCGTGCTATCTCGAAGAAAAGTGTTCCTCTGGTATCTCCGAATCCCTTACGGTCACCCATTATGCTAAAGGCTTGACAAGGAAATCCCCCGAGAAGAATCTCGTGGTCGGGGATATCCTCTGCGGGGATTTCAGTAATATCCCCAAAGGGCGATTCCCCGAAATTCTTTAGGTAAATCGCCTGTGCTTCTTTGTTCCAATCACTAGAGAATACATTCGTATAGCCTAAATTTTCGAAAGGAATCCTCATTCCCCCAAGTCCTGAAAATAAATCTACTATTCTGCGATTCTCAGAGTTTCCCGAGAGTTTCTTGGATTGCATATTAGTATCGTCAGTATGCTTCATCGTGTCAGCCATGCTTTCATTCTTCATTACCACTAAAACGCCTGTTGACCGCAACTGCATCTCCCAGTAATGCGGTAGGGATTTCCCATCGTTCTACAGGTTTATCTTCTCCAGCAATTGCTGCCAAGCAGACCAGGTTCTTACTCTCGTCAAACGGTCAAGCTCATTGCTTACCTCCCTTGGCCTTGGCTATGTTGTAGTACATCATCAAGTCCTCAGAGATTTCTGGCTCTATGATATCAACCAGCATTACTGTGCCATCACTAAAGGGAGCCTTGCAAAGGATGGATTGGAGAAACCCTTTGTGATCATAGCCATAGCTGATGGGTTCAAGCCAGTCCCACCCCAACACAGTCCTATCCGTGTGCCGTGGGTCTAATTCAAGTCTCATTTCCATTTCCTCCTTAGATATAGCGTTCGTTCAGGATCTCGACCAGTTTGGGTTCTTCGCTGCGGATGCGTTGGGCAAACTCAGGGTCATAGGGCCGCTTGTAGGTGCGGAACTCCCCTGGTTTATCGTCCTCTAAGCGGATGACCGTCTGTGTCTTGCACCACCGCTTGACTTGCCGTTGCTCTTGGTAGTCATCGACCATGAGGCTGATGTAGTAGTCGGTACTCATGTCCGGTTGTGCCTCGCACCATGCCTCGAATGCTTGCACCTTGTCCCGCGTATTGAGTCCCTTGTCATCAAACCGATGGTGAATGCTGTTACTGCCACCATGCCCATTGTTGGATACATCGGCAATGTACTCACCATCTACCCAGAGCTGGGCAGCGAATGCCGTTGTCTCCTCTGACAAATACTGGGCGATCTTGACCTTCTTCAGTTCGACCTTCATTGTTAACCTCCTCCTTCAAGTTAGGGTTGTGTGGGACTACCTGTCCCAGTGCTGGGGCGTTAGCTCATAGGCATCACCTCCATGTAGGCCATTATGAATTCCGCTGCGACGGTTTTGAGGTCATCGGCTGATAGATTAGTCATCCATTCGCCATCGGGTTCGATATCTCGCAGATGGCAAGCCATAAGGTCATCGTCGTCATATCCACCGCTAGCCAGTAGCGGATAGGTCATGCCGTCAGCCCTGAGATACGTTCCCACGCTTTCCAGTTCGGTGCCGTTAATCATTGCCCTCTCGCTCCCTTCTCGGCCTTGCGGCCCTATTAACTATCGATAGTTAAACTTTAAAGTTTAACTATGGTTCCATACTTTCCCATGTATTGAGTCTGCTACGCTAGCTAGCATATCCGGTGGTAGATTAGGAACGTTGACTGCCCATTGTCCTGAGAAGTACAAGCTCTGCTTTATGGTTACTGGTTGGTAAAACTGCATATCGCCAACCAGAACCCCGACAAGTTTCACGGCTAACGTTGCGTCCTCTTTGTTTCTAAATGTGTATACAGCCATCACGCTATAACCTCCGCTCTGATGAAGTCTTGCCAGTGTCCCACGCCTACGTTAACGTCGATGTGTTTTCGGGCTTGAAATACCATAGCTTCCAAGATATGTAACGGCTTGCTATATCCGCCACCATTGGCTTGATAGCCGTCCTTGTAGTGGGCGTAGAGCCTGTGTCCAGCTTCCGGTATGACTAGCCGTTGAAGCGTGGGGCCGTCACCGTTGTCATGGTATGTGATGATATGTGCCATCAAGCGGTTATCTGTTACCCATGAAAAGTAAACCGTCACCATCTTCCGGCGGTATGGTTCCCCGTTGCGCCTCACTTGTGGTTGTTCGGCGTTGAATCGTTGCGCTTGCTGGATCTCATATATGAGTATCTGCAAGCCGTGACTCATTCCTAGGGGTGACTCTTTGATATCGGCGAGCCGTTGTCTATTCAATTGTTTTATATCTGTCATACCGTCACCTCTTCCTTTGCCGTTGTTATTCGATGTCTTGTGCGTCTGCTAGGGCTTCGGCTTCCGTATCGAATGGGCCGAATGGGTCGCTATCTGGTAAGCATCCTGGGAAGCATGACCACCAATACCATCCAGCTTCCGTTAGGTTTCCGGTGTGCTCTTCGTCGAAGAATGCCCTCACACATTCGTTGACCATGACTGATCTATTCGTTTTGGCTTCCGTATCCGATACATAGAATACTTCAACGTCTGGCAGTGCGAATGGTTCGGCTTCTCTTGTTGTGTCGCTGTATGCTTGTGGCATGTTGTTACTCCTTAAAATTCAATAAAGCGAACAAATAGCAGTCTTGCTATTGTTCGCACCGTTTATGGTAGGGCAGGCACCGTTAAGCTATTCTGTTGTGTGTGCATAGCATTGCTACGCTATCGTCAAGGTATATGCACTCCTTATTGCCATGGTAGCAACCGTGTGTCTATTGGATTGGCACGACTAGCCTTAGCACGTAACCATTCCGCTTGACGTTGGCGATGCGTGAATGGCACCTGTATGAACCACTTGCCATCCACTTCCCCTGTGTTACGGTTGAATGTGTGCAAGCTATCAACGTGCGCTTGGCGTCTCAGGTTGCGCTTCTCTTGTCTAGTCATCATGTCAACAAGTATAGAGTATATGGTAGATAGTGTCAAGTAGGTTAAGGTATAGAAATGGTATAGAAACGGAGCGTTTCCCACGTAGTCAGAAGCTAGCAAAAAGCAAGCGAGTAGCTAATAGCAAGTGAGTAGCAAAAGACAACCGACTCATCCGTTCTACTAGCGGACCAGCTCGTATGTTCTTTTTTTGGTAGGGTATACGCTCGCATAGCCAGCCAGCCACAGAGAGCAAAAACGCGACAGCGATAGCGACGATGACCGAAGGGAGTCGTTGCAGTAGCTGCTATAGAGTCTCTGCTTCCTTTTGTGCTTCTGGGTGGTGTGGTGTGTGGTTGGTTTGTTGTCGGTTGTCGGTTGTGTGTGTGTATGGGTATGGTTTAGAGGGGTGGAGATGGGTGTGTGCCTACCCCCGCCAGACTTTTTCCCGTAAAAGCTCTTTTCCAGCTACCGGGAGCTAGCTGGCTTTATTGAGCTGGTTGGGGATCTCCGGTGCTCGATATAACATGTTATGCCCATGTTATACTCGTGTTAGGTTAACGTCTTATTGCGGGAGGTGTTTCCGGGGAAAGTGGGGAATTCGTAGCTAATATAACATGTTATACCGTGTTATATAACATGTTATGTTTACATAAGATTATGAGGTGTTTTCTTAGTGTTTATATCTAGAGCTTAGGATTATAACGATATAACATTAACCCCCCCCCCTTTAGGGGGGGTATGTTATATTGTTATATAATGCTAGTATGCTTTAGGGAGAGGGATTGTTAAGGGGGAGGGATAATGTCAAAAGAAAAGGGTCGGACGAACATAGGTCGGACGAATGCGGAGCGGGTTGAGGACAAGCAGACGCGGAAGGAGTTGTTTTTGAAGGCGTTCCGTGAGATTGGGACGCGGAGCGGTGCGTTCCGTGCCGCGAATATCTCGAAGGCGACATATGACCGGTGGATATGGGTGGACCCTGATTTTATGAGGAAGGTTTCGGAGGCGCAGGTGGAGTTCGGGGAGTATTTGGAGGGGATTGCGCTGGAGAGGGTGAAGAATCCCGACAAGAACCGCGGGAGTGACGTATTGCTATTGGGGTTATTGAATGCTAACCTGCCGACGAAGTTCAGGCCGCAGTTCGCTATGAGTGAGGACTCGGCGAAGGACTTGATTATTGAGTGGAGGAAGGCGGCGCGTGACAGGGCGCGTGAAGAGAAGGTGAAGGAGCCAGAAGCGTTGCCGGCGAGTGTGGAGAAGACGCTTACGGAGTTGTTGGAGAAGCGCAGGGACGCACCGGAGAAGGAAGAGTAGCCGTGGCGAAGCCCAAGAGTGCGTTGAAACGTAAAAAGATGCGTAAAAAGTCACGTAGGGGTGACGGAGTGGGAAAAAAGAGGTGACGACGCTCACGAAGGGGCCTGATTTACGTGATTACCTTTTTGAGAAGGTTGGTTTCACGCCGACACCGGAGCAGGGAGCCATACTTGAGTCCCGGTTTCGGTTCAATCTCGTGGCAGGAGGAGAGCAGGCCGGAAAGTCGCTCATCGCCTCGAAGTATCTTATTTCGAGGTTCGCAGAAACCGAGGAGAGGGGTCTTTACTGGCTCGTCGCAGCGGATTATGAGCGGACACGAGCGGAATTCGAGTACCTCCTCCAGGACTTCAGCGCACTCGGAATACTCAAGGAGGCGTCCAAACGGGTTGATCCTGGGCATCTCACTCTTGCTGATGGAACGAAGATCGAGACGAAGAGTGCTAAGGACCCTCGAACACTCGCAATGCGAGCCCCCAACGGTATTATCGGGTGCGAGGCGAGCCAGCTCGACCTAGAGACGTTTTTCCGGCTCCGAGGACGGTGTGCGCCGAAACGAGGGTGGATGTTCCTCTCAGGGACGTTTGAGGGGTCTCTAGGGTGGTATCCGCAGATGTTCACCGCGTGGGCGTCGGGTGCGGACAAGGATGCACGGGCCTTCTCCCTGCCGAGCTATACGAATATGCATTTGTACCCCGGGGGAGTGAACGACCCGGAGATACAACGGCTCAAAGAGGTTTCGAGTGACGACTTCTTTATGGAACGGATCGAGGGGAAACCCTCACCGCCCAAGGGACTTGTGTTCCCGGAGTTCAGGCCCGATGCCCATATAAGCGAGGTGGAATATGAACAGGGTGATCCGGTACATCTATGGATGGATCCCGGTTATGCGGGGGCGTATGCGGTTCTCGCAGTCCAGGTCAAGGGAGAACAACTCTGCGTCATCGACGAGATCTACGAGCAAGGACTCGTTACCGAAGACATCATCGCCATCGCCCAGACCAAGCAGTGGTGGAGAGACGTCAGATTCGGTGTTATTGATATCGCCGGGACCCAACACCAAGCAATGGCAGCGCCAGCGGAGGTCTGGCTGGAAAGGACAGGGCTTTACCTCTCCTCCCAAAAGATCAGGATCAACGAGGGGACGGAACGGCTCAAGGGATGGCTTAAGATAGACCCCAAGACCCATGCGCCAAGGATTGTGTTCAACCCGAAATGCCACGGCATCCTGTCAGAATTCGGCTCCGCGCCTAATCCATTTGACGGCCAGACCAAGGCGTACAGGTGGAAAACAGATAGGGAAGGGAACATAGTTGGCGAAATCCCCGAAGATAAGTATAATCATAGCGTAAAAGCTGTGATCTACGGCCTTATAGACCGATTCGGGTACGGATATGTCGAAGGACGTGACCGTATCCATGTGAAGAGGTGGGTGTAGATGGCAAGGCGTAAACCGGAAGACATTGTGGCCCTGGTCGAGGCGCACTACGACGCCACGGAACCACTGCGTCAGAGGATGCAGGACGACCACGCGCTGTACCGGCTGGAGCCGTTTGACGCAGGCGAAGGGTATCAGAGCTATACCAGCAACGACCCCCGGACCTATGCGGAAAAGGTGATCGGCTGGGTCTCCAGCGCAGAGATGACCGTGCGTATCCCCCATGACGGCGCGGAATCCAAGATCCGGGAACGCAACGACATGAAGGAACGGTTCCTCATCGGGCTGCTCAAAGCAGCCGATGAACGGCTGTGCAGACTCATGCTCCCCACACTGCGCGACCAGATCGGCTGGTATGCCGTTATCCGGGGCTGGTATGCGGGAAGAGCACTGCTGGCGAAACGGCCTGATGGCTCAACGTATGTGGATATCACGCCTTGGGACCCGCTCCACACCTACTGGGGTACGGGCTCCGATGGGCTGGAGTGGATCTGCTATAAGGTCCCGAAGACCAAAGAACAAATACTTTCTCAGTACAATATCAAGATGGACTGGGAAGCCCAATATACCGCGGACGGTATCAACGTCTACGACTTCTATGACAAGGAATTCAATACCATCCTGATCCATAACGGCTCGACAACGCAGCCTCTGACACGGGTGGTGAAGAAACAGACACGGCACGGCGCTGACCAGGTGCCTGCCTTCCTCGGCCCGATAGGGTCAAACCCCTACATCGTGGCACTCTCCCAGTCAACCATGCAGGACACCATCGCCGATGTGGGCGAATCGGTGTTCGAGGCATCACGGAACCTCTACCCGAAACATAACCTCATGATGAGTACCCTACTGGAACTGACTGCACGATCCCGCAGGCAGGGGCTGATCGTGAGATCCCGCGACGGGACAAAGTCCCTCGATGAAGACCCCTACCTGGAGGGCTCGGAGATCTCCCTGGCTCAGAACGAGAACGTGGAGCCGCTGGGCCTATTGGAGATGGCAAAGGAGACGGGGGCGTTTATGAGCCTCGTCTCGGGAGAGATGCAGCGCGGCTCCATTCCCCACTCAGTGTACGGGGAGCTCCCCTTCCAGCTCTCAGGGTTCGCTATCAACACACTGCGCCAAGGCGTGGAAACCGTGGTGAACAAGTACCTGCGGGGCGTTGAGAAAGCCTACCAGATGATGTTCAACCTCATCTCGGACCAGTACGTAGAAGGGTCATTCAAGTCAATGGAGCTCTCAGGGATGGATCGGAACAGGGTGTACTTCACCCAGGAGATCACCCCCGACGACCTGAAGGACACGGGACAGCCTATCGTGAACCTGATAGGGCAACTGCCGCAGGACGATATGACACGGTACTCCATGGCCCAGATCGCACGGGAAGGGCCAACACCGCTGCTTTCGGACAGGGCGATCAGGGACAGGATTCTGGCGATTCAGGATGCAGACCAGATGGACGACTCCATCAAAGAGCAGTTGGCAGAGAGGATGCTGCCCGAAGCGGCACTCTGGACACTGCTCCGCGCATCGGAACGTCAAGGGCGGGACGACTTGGTGCGGTTCTATGTCGGTGAACTGACCTCGATCATCATGCAGAAACGCCAAGCGGCGGAGATGCGTAATGCCGGCATGGCCGGTGGTCCCCCCTCTCCAGGCGGCCCCGCGCCTCCCGGTGGCCCACCACCGGGGGGGCCGCCTACCGCAAACCCGGCGGTGATGCCCCCGGCAATGCAGGGCGTACCACCACCGCCTCCGACTCCGCAAGCAGGGCCGCTCGTGCCTCCGGGTACATCCAGGCCAGGCGCTCAAGGAGGGGTATAGATGCCTCATGAAGAATTTCCCGAAGATGACATCTTCGGCGAGTGGTCCTATCTTACCTATATGGCACAACACGCATCGAAAGGTGCGCCGTTGCCTGTCTTCTGGAGCATGTCTGAGGAGAAATCAGGCAACTTTGAAAAGGCGATGGATGACTATATAGGAATGTCGGGCCACAATGACGCTGACCCCCTTGCCGAGTATGAGGATCCGGAAGACTTTGAAGACCCATACGCTGAAGAAGAATGGTGGGCCTCTGATACATTCTTTGGATCAGCGTTGCAGGATAGCTTTGACACCATGGAAGATGGCAACATGGAACAGGGGCTTGACGACGTAGATGATATAGTCAGCTCAGCCATAGGGTCGGGCCAAGCTTTAGCCTTTGGACCTAGCCTAGTTGACCCCATGAGAGCAGCCGGCAGTGCCATTGCTGGTATCGGTAGGAATGTTTTGAACTTACTTACCCCAGGGATGGAGGCATCTGCGGCAGGCCAGCAAGCGCTTGCCGAAGGGTATCGTGAAATCGGCGGCGATATCGCTAATGTAGTTAGTGGCATGACCCCACCACGATACATGGGCATAGATCAGCCTATGACAGACGAGGAGATAAATTTCGCACGGCAACTGGAATTGGAAATGGCAGAGCTGTCTGGGTCCCCAGGAGGGCAGCTTGCCGAAATGCAGGCCGAAAAGACAGCCGCCGCTGAAGCCGCCGCTGAAGCCGCCGCATGGCAGAGAACTATATTGGAAGCGTTCAATACAGCTTATCCCAATGTAGCTTCGATAACGGACCTAATGGATCCATCTGGTGCCGCGCTTACAATGAGCGACTTTCAGGATTGGATGAACTGGGATGAGCGGAAAGGAAAAGGAGACGAAGATTTCATAAATAACCTCATTGAAGCTGGCTTATTACCTAAACTTCCTGGGTGGAAAGAATCGATAGGGGGGAAGGAGGATCCTCCGCTTGGTGAAACGCAAGTTGTCACTGAATATGGCTTCAAATGGTATGACAACCCCATAACCGGAGCCCGAATACATGTGAGCCCTGAACGGTATGAGGATGAGTTCAAGAAACAAGGATATGAAGAATCAGACATCCAAGAACAGATCCCAGCTAAACCAGTAACTGGGGGTGATACGGGAGAAGATGTTCTAAAGAAGATATCTCTTACAGGTCAGTCACCCTATGACGTTGCAACGGAGAATCTCGAGGCAAGGTTCTTCACTACGATATATCAGCAGCCAGGGGTGGGATACGCAACCCAAGCTGAACTTGATAGTTTGCTTGGTCAAACCCAGATACTCTTCTTCTTGGAACAGGGAGAAAAAGCTTGGCAGAACATAGATGAGAATGATGCCCCGGCACTGGAAGAAAATTACCAGACGTACCTTGGTGAGTATCTTGAGCGGCCATTTGCACAACGGCTTGATCCGAAAGAAGGGCCGGATTTTTATAGCCTCCTCAATGACGTGAGTCGGATATTCGCGAAACCTCAAGAGGAGCCTAGGATAGAAACCTGGACTCAGGAAGACAAGGATAAGAAAATATGGGTGGATGGGTTGTTCGGAGAAGGGAAACAGACTTCTCGTGATGCGCTAGTTAAGCTGGGCCTCACTCATGGAGGCATGGGATACTTTTCCAGCCAGATCCATAAAGCCGCCCAGAACCAGATGGACTATTATAGGCGTATCGGGTGGTCGGAAGAGAAGGTCTTCGCCCAGATGACGAAGGGTATGAAGAAGCCACAGGCACCACCCACAACGGCTACCCCGCCGCAAGTTAGTTACTCGGATGAGCCAGATTATTAGGAGTTAGGGATCTAATTTAAGAAGGAGGCATAGACATGGTAAATCAGTACGAGGATTGGGTGCGACCATCATTTTTGCCACCTACGGAGTGGACTCCAGAAGAGGAGTGGGACCGAATCACGGGTCGGCAGGCCCCGTACTGGGAGGCCCGTGCGCCGATGCAACAACTAGGCCAGCGGCTCTCAGCAAGATATCTGCTCGGAACACCGGACTATTTAAGGCAACAAGCCGGAGCGCCGAGTTTTGAAGACTATGTTGGTGGCTTCATTGGGGAGGCTACGAATCCCTGGGAGGCACAATCCTATTCTGATTTGTTAACCCGGGCGCGTTCCGCGGCAGAGGCTACGAGGATGGATCCAGGGAAATATATGGCAACTGGTGGCCCAGCGGGAGGTTTTGTTCCCGACACTGATCCCTGGAGAGAAGCAGCATGGTATGCAGGGATGTTCAATCCCGCGGGAGGGCTTGGCGCACGGGCGGCAGCGGCGAATCAACTGGATATAGCCACCCTTCTCGCACAGCAAAGGCAGGTTCCTCTGACTGGAGCTCCCACTGCGTATGGCGGACAGATGGGTAGGGCCATAGCGGCTGCAATGCAGAACATGCAGCGATACCAACAAGATATAGGCCAGCCACAAGGCAGTTTTCTGGATTGGTATCTTAGTCGAATCCCCGAAGCCACAACATGAGGTGTAACTAATGGCAACCACATTTCAGGATTTCAGTCCTGATTGGTGGAGTCAGGTCCTTCAGGAGTTTGAGCCTGCCCAGTATTACAGCTCTCCTGCGGGGCTGGGCTTTGCCGGAAGGAGCCCTCGGAGACGGAGATTCTTTGAGGATGCCTATCAGGGCATAACCCAAGACTATTACCAAGCAGCAGGCACCGCTATGCGGGAAGGCCGGGAACCTGGGACATTCCAAGAGTTCCTCGAAACGAACCCGTGGACTGCACGGTACGGACGCTTGCCTCAATCTGCGCGGGGAACGACAGGGATGACGGCTAATCCAAGGACACGGTTCCTGTTTAATTACTAATGGGCAAATTAACCCCGGAGATTATTGAAAGGGCGCGGCGTGCCAAGCGACAGCAAATCATCGCTAGAGAGCGTAAGTTAGCTGCATCGCCTACGCCTATGCCTAGCCTTCTAAGGGAGGACGAGGATCGCCCTAGAACGCCTCTGTCTAGCCTCCTGGATATTGGCGGGACTGGACTTCGCTACCTTGACCGCGCAGCACGTTTAGCCGGCTTGGGTATCGGTACTATCGCAGGCGCAAATCCCCTCACTGCTTGGGCTCACTTTGTCCCCGGCGTAAAAGACTGGCTACCCGACGTAGAGCGTGCCCCCGAAGCGATTATGGCATTTAATAGAATGCGCCAGCAAGGGGATTGGGATGCGGCGATTGAAGCCTATCAGGATGTACTCGATGCCGGCCCTGGGTTCTGGGGAGCGGCTGAAGTAGCTGGATCTTTTATCCCAACTGGTGGCCCGGCACTAGCTGGCGCAAAACTAATGAGTGCCGCGCCAAAACTTGCAGGGACTATCGCAAGGGTAGCCCCATTAGCAGCACGGCCCGGGGTCGCAGCGGGTATTCAGAGAGGACTAACGGGGACCGGTAAAGTTCTAAGGGCTCCTTGGGAAGCGGAAGAGGCAGTAGGCCGCGGTGCTATAAGGGGTCTAGGATTTGCTGGGCGAAGTGCTCTTCACCCAAGGACAGGCCCAATGGCCCAAGCTATTAGTCGGCTCCGACGGCCAGGGACAGAGGCCGTCGAAGAGGTTCCTGTCGGCCTGACTCCAGAAGACGTAGCTGTCACTGACGAAATCCTTGGGGCTGAATTTTCAGAGCCTTGGCCAGAGCCTTGGAATATACGCCCTGTCTGGAAAGGGCCACAACCAGGCCAAACTAATCTTGAGCGTCTTCGATACCAACAGGCGAGAGCGCAAGGAATGCCTGCCGATGTTGGGGATGAAATCTTCGATATACAGAGGGACCTGACACCAGGAGATCCGAGATTGGCTGCACGAAGAGCCCGTATGGGGAAGCCTATCGCTACAGGGAAAAAGGCACTGCTTGATCGACTAGACCTAGAAGTTCGGAAGGGAAAGCTAGCCCGATACATTGGAGAAGACGCTAGGGACTGGCTTGAGATGCTACCAGATAAATACCTCGACGACCTTGGTTCTAGCTATCAAAAAGCACGAGGGGGGTTGGTGCTGGATGCCCCTGGCCCTGCCCCAGCCGGTAGAGGGTTGAGCGGTGAGTATCATCTCGGTAGTACCATAGAAGGTCGACGCCTTCCCAGCATTATTCGGATTTCTCTGAGGATGGCAAACGAATCAGTGGATGGTGAGCGCCATATCATCCATGAGGTTGCTCACCACCTTGAAGACTTTGTATCGTCACAGGATGCACGTAAGTTAGTCAGCCAGTGGCAACGAGATATGCGTGATAAGGGCAAAGCCCTTTTAGCCAAGGCTAATGTGTTACGGAAAGAACGCCAATATCGGCTGTTGACAGAGGATGAGTTTGCGAAACTGCGTAGTGCATATCGTTACGAGAATTTCAACGAATGGTTTGCAGAGGTACTTACCGACAAGGCGCTACGTGACCTATACATGGAAGTTCCCGCATATAGGAACATAATTCAGAAGGTTATGGACCAAATCAGAATTATGGCAGTGGCAACACGAGACTTTATCGCTAGGGTGCGTGGTCGTGGAGATGAAGCAGAGCGAGTCTACAAGAAACTTATCAGCGGGGATTACTCTGTCGCAGAGCGCCGCACACTGCGCT
>Ga0208315_1000514_pt1 | contig 27466 bp, 27 predicted proteins | sample MalvireepMed_215_FD_184239 | JGI IMG/M metagenome (GOLD analysis project Ga0208315, IMG submission 184239) | Marine viral communities from the Global Malaspina Expedition - Malaspina viral metaG DeepMed_215 (SPAdes) (version 2) | ecosystem: Environmental > Aquatic > Marine > Oceanic | place... | reverse complement strand
GGATCGGTAATTGAATTAAAGTGTTTCAGAAAAGTAGCGCTCATATTTTACGTGACCAAGGTGATTATTATGCCTTGATCTGATCACTACATATTCTATAAGTTCAATTTATAATGATCTTGCCGTGTCAACACTACAAAGGCCCACAATATAAAGTTATGCATGTGGCGACTCACAGCGAAACCAACGAGCAATTGGTTATTTACCAAGCCTTATACGGTGAATACGGCATATGGGCACGCCCACTAAGTATGTTTACTGAAACCGTAGAAAAAGACGGTAAAACTATCGCCCGTTTTGCCTACCTTGGTGAAGCCGATTAACTATGGCATTATAACGCATAATAATTACTGCTCAGACCAGATAAAGGATAACCCGTGCAATTTAATTCTACTGATAATTACATCGCAAGCTCAGCATTAAAACAGGCAGTAAACGCCGCTATTATGCTGCAAAAACCGCTTTTAATTAAAGGCGAGCCTGGCACAGGTAAAACCATGCTGGCTGAAGAGTTAGCGAAAAGTTTAGATACTGAGCTTATTCAGTGGCATATAAAATCAACCACAAAAGCGCAGCAAGGTTTGTACGAGTACGATGCGGTATCGCGTTTGCGCGACAGCCAGCTAGGTGATGAGCGCGTTCACAATATTAGCAACTACATAGTTAAAGGTAAGCTGTGGCAAGCCTTCATGTACGCTGAATTAAACGGCAAACGCCCAGTACTGCTTATTGACGAAATAGACAAAGCCGATATTGAGTTTCCAAACGATTTACTGCTCGAACTCGATAAAATGGAATTTCATGTATACGAAACCGGTGAGCGTATTGTGGCTAAAGAGCGCCCTATTGTGATCATCACATCAAACAATGAAAAAGAGCTGCCTGATGCGTTTTTACGTCGCTGTTTTTTCCATTATATTGATTTTCCAAATAGCGACGAAATGCAGCAAATTATTGATGTGCACTACCCGCATGTTAAACAAGATTTAGTTCGCCAAGCGCTAGAAGTATTTTTTAACTTACGCGAAGCCAACGGCCTTAAAAAGAAGCCATCTACCAGCGAGTTACTGGATTGGTTAAAGCTATTAATGGCTGAAGATATAGACGCAAAAATCCTGCACGACAAAGCGCAAAAAGGCGGTTTAATGCCGATGTTTGGTGCGCTACTTAAAAACGAGCAAGACATAAGCCTAATCGAAAAGCTCGCGTTTATGAGCCGTCGCTAATATGTTGGTACAGTTTTTTTTCACGCTACGCAAATACCGCTTGCCTGTGAGCCTGCGCGAACTACTCGATTTAATTAACGCTTTAAAACAAGGCGTTATATTTGCTGATGTAGACGCGTTTTATCATTTAGCGCGCACTATTATGGTAAAAGACGAAACCCATTTTGACCGGTTCGATAAAGCCTTTAGCGATTACTTTAGCGGTATTGCCGACTTAGACCTACTCGAAAGCTTAAAACAACAACACAATTTACCTGAAGATTGGTTGCGTAAAGAGTTTGAAAAGCACCTAAGCGATGAAGAAAAAGCCCAACTAAAAGCCATGGGCGGGCTCGACGAGCTAATGAAAACCCTAAAAGAGCGTTTAGAAGAACAGCAAAAACGCCATGCTGGCGGCAATAAGTGGGTAGGTACAGGCGGAACCTCGCCTTTTGGTGCGTATGGTTATAACCCTGAGGGCGTACGCATTGGTCAAGACGGCAACCGCAATCGCCAAGCGGTAAAAGTGTGGGATAAGCGCGAATACCGTAACCTAGATTCTGACCGCGAAATTGGCTCTCGTACCATAAAGCTGGCACTTAAAAAACTACGCAAATTTGCTCGTACTGGCGCAAGCGACACCCTTGATTTAAACGAAACCATACGCGCGACCGCCAAGCAAGGCGGCATGCTGGATGTAAAAATGGCCCCCGAGCGCCACAACGCGGTAAAAGTATTGATGCTGTTTGATATTGGCGGTTCAATGGATGACTACATTCATACCTGCGAAGAATTATTTAGCGCCGCCCACAGCGAATTTAAACACCTTGAGTTTTACTACTTCCATAACTGTTTATACGAACACGTGTGGCAAGATAACCAACGCCGCCACTCAAACGTTATTAACACCATGACGCTGATCAACAAATTTACCAGCGACTACAAAGTTATATTTGTTGGTGATGCCACTATGGGCCCGTATGAAATTGCCTATCCTGGCGGCTCAGTAGAACATTGGAATGAAGAACCCGGCAGTGCATGGTTGAACCGAATCACAAATCACTTTGATAAAGTCGCGTGGCTCAACCCACAACCGGTTGAACACTGGCCGTACTATCAATCAATTGATTTTATAAAGCAGCTAATGAACAACCGCATGTACCCGCTGAGCTTGGATGGGATAAGTAGCGCTATAAAAGAGCTGAGTTAAATATTAATTTACGACAGCTCAGCGCTAGCAGCAGAGCTTCGGGCGTGAACCCATAACTTTGTTGGGTGGCGCCTTCGGCTTAACCAACCTACCTTTTGACGTAGGTCGGATAAGTGGCGAAGCCGCTCCATCCGACAAAATGATCGATGTACCAGAAACAATCCGATGCACCGCGTTAATGAACAACCGCATGTAGCCACTTAGTTTAAATGAGATAAGTAAAGCGATAAAAAACTTAGTTAATGTATTTTAAGTAGTTCATACACCATATTTTTGATGGTATTCACTGAGCATGAATTCTAATTGCTTCTCGAAGACTTCAATGGATGGTTTTTTTCCACTTAACCGCTGCTGCTTTAACCATTCAAGTAATTCAATCCTTACTAAATAACCGTCTTCAATGCAGTAACTTGGGTCTGAAAGCCAAATTTTTGGAGCCCCTAGTGAAGCTCCTGAATACCAGTGACAAATGGAATAGCCTTCACTTTCAAGCTTATCACTAAGTTGCCAGCTGTAAATCCACCAGGTAATCAGAAATAGAGGGTAGCATCCTATAATAACAAATAGCCCCCTTCGCATCGATTTTTCTGATATATCACCATGCATTCTTTGATAAATCCCGTAGATGAGTACAAAAAAAGCGGGCATCATAACTATCAAAGGAATTACTACAGATTTAATTTTTAACGAAATTACATTTTCAGCAATAAGACTTAATGTGCTAATTTCTAATTTAAAGCTGTAGGCATAGAGAGTAATAATTAAACATAAAACGCCTATAGAAAACCACCCCTTTTTAGGGTTGGCAGGTGAGAGTTGATTAGCCGAACTTGCCATTTTAGTATCGTCTTCCTGAGTAAGGAATACCAAATAAGCGGTGTATAAACTCAATTGGATTGCTATCGTACATTTGCTCAGCCCTATCTAACTCATATTTAAACTAATTAGGATAAACATCATAATTTTTGACCGTCTTATCTTCGCTCTTTGCAGCCTATCGCGGTCTACAAAAGTCGGTATTTATGTAGAGGTCGTTTGATTTGCACCTTTCACCTCGAACCTCGAACCTCGAACCTCGAAAATAAAATCACATCAACTTCCAAACCACAAACGCTACAGCAAAACCAACCAAGTACACTAAACCTAACCAGGTTAAGCCACGCAAAAGTAGACTGTGTTTAATCGCGGGCTCTGAGCGCACTAGGCTGAAGTTAAGCCATGCAAAAACAGGGGTGGTTACAAAAGCAAGTGTCATTGCAAAGGTAAGCATAGGGCCAAGGGCTGATTTAAAAAATAAAATAACCGCCATACCGGCCAATGCTTGCAGTATAAGCCACGTATTTAAGCTGTGTTTAGATTGCTTAAAACCAAGTAATTTGTGTGATTCGTTAAGTGTGCGGGCGTAACCGTCAAGTACGGTGAGTGTGGTGCCAAACATACATAAAAACGCGATGGCTGATACCAAAGGCCTTGCCCACTCGCCTATTGTTGATGCGTACATATCAATCAGCTGTTTAGCAAACGCCACGCCGCCTAGCTCTATATTTGTACTCTGCCCGTATTGCACTAACGCGCCTAAACTAAAAAATACCAGCGCAAGCCCGGCGGTTAACCAATAACCTAGATTAAAATCGAATAAGCCTTGGTTTTTAGTCACACTTTGCTGAGTTTGTTTTTCCTTAAGCCATAAAGAACTCAGTGCCGATATTTCAATAGGCGCTGGCATCCAGCCCATTAAGGCAACCAGAAAGCCCAACATGGCAAGTTCATACGGTGAGGGGCCAACGTAGTTTACAGGCGCTACTGGGCCGTTATTTATAGCAATAAACAATGCAGTGATGGTTGCTATAGTAAGTAGCCCCATAATAGCTTTTGCTACGTTATCGAGCGCTTTAAAATGCCCCAGTAATAATATAATTAAACACACGACCAATATTACCCAACACAATAAGGTAACAGGAATGCTAATAGGTAATGCGTAGTGTAATAAGCTCGCCGTAAGCAACAATACACCTGCGGTATTTACCACAGCGGCAATAATATTGAGGGCAATAAAGCTGTAAAAATAGCCAGGGCCTTGGTTTTTATACCCTTCTACTAAACTGTTTTTGGTGGCGAGTGTGTATTCCATACCAAAACGAAAAAACGGGTACTTTAAAACGTTAACCACCACAATAAGACAAAATAGCTGCCAGCCAAATAATGCGCCTGCTTGAGTAGAGGCCACCAAGTGTGAGCCACCAATGGCAGCGGTTGCCATTAAAATACCTGGGCCGAGCGCCCCTAACCGAGACTTCCATGTGTTTTGTGTGTACTGCATTAACTTCTCAAATTTGGTGTGTTATGTGCTTTTATTATTAATTTTTATCATTAATAAACTGTGTGAATGCATAACTTACCTAATTTACAGGCAATAAAAAAGAGCCCTTAGGCTCTTTTTAAAATAACACGCTGTTAGTTATTAATTTAAATCCATCTCTTGGATGATTTCATGTGCTATTTCTGGTGTGGTACTTACAGGCTTTTCATGTAAATTTGCTTTTATTTGCCCTTTACGATGCTTTAATGCGGCATCGAGTTTTTTAGCTGCGCTGGAAATAGCAGGATACATAACTTCGTTTTCCCCTTTTACCGATATACGCGCACCTTCATAATTTGTGCTAATTTCTGCTTGGAACTTATGATGCTCTTTTGAAAGAATAATATCTAGAGATATCAATGATGGAAAATGGCTCGCGACTTTTGAGAACTTTTCGTTAATGTGTTCTTTAATAGAATCAGTAACGTCAACATGGTGACCAGAAAGATTAATTTTCATAGGGTATCCTTTTATTTGTTACCTCATAGTTAGTATTGGGGGCTAAACGAATTAACACAAGAGAAAAAAATGAAAATTACGCAATTATTTATTACCCCACCTGATTTAGATCATTCATTTAGCATTAAGTATGCAAAAAGCCGCTTTGTAGCGACCTTTAGAGGTGTTGATAATTTAATCAACCAACAAATTAATCGGTGTATGAACAACAATAATCTGCAAAATCACTTACTTTTACATGAAAGCTCACATTAGCATCAACATTAAATGACTCGCCCGCATTAAATTTTTTCCACTCGCTTTCACCAGGTAGTAATACATCCCACTGCCCTGCTAACAACTCCATGCACTCTTTTTGGTTAGTATTAAACTCAAATTCACCGGGTTGCATAAAACCCAAGGTTTTAGCCTCACCGTTACCTAAAAGCACAGTACGGCTTGATACTTTGCCATCAAAGTACACATTGGCTTTTTTAACCACACTAACGTTATCGAACTTTGGCATGTTAACTCCTGTTGTTAATTTATAATTTTGTTACCCCCACAGTGCCTGATACATATAAACCTTGCAAGTTAAGTGCTGTGAAAATTACTCATCTAAAATCCAAAAGGTTAAAAAAGAACGACTTTATAGAGAGATATGCTTCGAGCAACGGGCTACGAGTTTCGAACAGTACTTTTAGTGATTTATGCACAAGAGAGCTATGAGACGCTGAGCTTTAAAAAGAAGTAATCAAACAGCAGAATTAATTTTGTAATTAAGGTTTTGTATTGCCTCATTTTCTTCTCATTCGCTTCTCTTTGTTCAAATTAATTTTTAATGATTTGTGCACAAAGAGGGCGATGAGGCACTACGCTTTAGAGAAGTGATAAAAGTACAGCTCATAAAAAAGCCCGCCCTGTTTACACAGCGCGGGCTTTTAAAACACTAAAGTAATTAATTAAAACAATGCGTTTGCTTTGTTAACTACATTTTCTACCGTAAAGCCGAAGAACTCAAATAGCTCGTTTGCCGGTGCCGACTCACCAAAGGTGGTCATACCAACTACGGCGCCATTTAGGCCTACATACTTGTACCAGTAATCAGCAATACCCGCTTCAATCGCTACGCGACGTGAAACGCTTGCTGGTAATACGCTTTCTTTGTACTCAGGCGATTGGTCTTCAAACGCATCAGTACATGGCATAGATACAACACGTACCTTTTTACCCTGCCCACGTAGCTCTTTCGCAGAGTCTTGCGCTAGCTGTACTTCAGAACCCGTTGCAATCAAAATAAGCTCTGGATTGCCGTCACAACTTAAGATGTAACCACCCTTTTTAACGTCGCTTAATTGCTGGGCATCACGAGCTTGCTGCTCTAAGCCTTGGCGAGTAAAGATTAATGATGTAGGACCGTCTTTACGTTCAATAGCTTGTTGCCATGCAATTGCTGACTCAACTTGGTCACATGGGCGCCAGTTGTATAGGTTAGGCGTTAAACGCATGCTCGCAATTTGCTCAACTGGTTGGTGAGTTGGACCATCTTCACCTAAACCGATTGAATCGTGCGTGTATACAAAAATGCTTGGTTGCTTCATTAATGCAGCCATACGTACCGCGTTGCGTGCGTATTCCATAAACATTAAGAACGTTGCACCGTAAGGAATAAAGCCTTTATGCAGTGCAATACCGTTCATAATGGCCGACATACCAAACTCACGTACACCGTAGTAAATGTAGTTACCACTTGCATCGTCTGCCGTTAAGCCTTTAGAGCCATCCCAAATTGTTAAGTTTGAACCCGCTAAATCGGCAGAGCCACCCATAAATTCAGGTAGTAACGGACCAAACGCGTTTAATGCATTTTGCGACGCTTTACGTGATGCTGGGTTTGCTGGATTTGCTTGCAGCTCTTCAATGTACGCTTGTGATTTTTCAGCCCAGTCAGCTGGTAATTCTGAATGTGTACGGCGTTTGTATTCTGCGGCAAGCTCTGGGAATGCTTTTTCATATGCGGCAAATTTTTCGTCCCAGCTTGCTTCAAGCTGTTGGCCTTTTTCTTTGTTATCCCACTGTGCATAAATATCTTCAGGGATTTCAAATGCATCGCCCGTCCAACCTAAAAACTCGCGAGACGCTTTAATTTCGTCATCACCTAGTGGTGCACCGTGACAATCGTGGCTACCTGATTTATTAGGTGAGCCGTAACCAATAATAGTTTTACAACAAATTAGTGTTGGCTTATCAGTCACGCTTTTAGCTTCTGCAATTGCTGCACTTACTGCATCGCTATCATGGCCATCAACGTCACTAATTACATGCCAGCCGTATGCTTTAAAACGTGCTGGGGTATCATCACTAAACCAACCTTCAACTTCACCGTCGATTGAAATGCCGTTGTCATCCCAAAATGCCACTAATTTGCCTAGGCCTAATGTACCGGCTAGTGAGCATGCTTCATGAGAAATACCTTCCATTAAACAACCATCACCCATAAACGCATACGTGTGGTGATCAACAATGTCATGGCCTTCACGGTTAAACTGCGCTGCTAATGCTTTTTCAGCAATCGCCATACCTACCGCATTTGTGATCCCTTGACCTAATGGGCCCGTAGTGGTCTCAATTCCTGGCGCGTATCCATATTCTGGATGGCCTGGTGTTTTGGAATGCATTTGGCGGAAGTTTTTAATTTCGTCCAGTGGCAAGTCATAACCACTTAAATGCAGTAGAGAATAAATTAGCATTGAACCGTGACCATTTGAGAGTATAAATCGATCTCGGTCAGCCCACTCTGGATTTGTTGGGTTATGTTTTAGATAATCGCGCCATAATACTTCTGCGATATCAGCCATGCCCATAGGGGCTCCAGGGTGACCAGATTTGGCCTTTTGTACTGCGTCCATTGACAAGACGCGAATAGCATTTGCAAGTTCTTTGCGAGATGGCATGAATTCTCCTACCTTTATATGTATTTGCGCGGGTATTTATTTATCCCCATTCTTACTTATTGTGGGGGCTGTGTGCAATTAAAAACCCATAAAAATAGGGCATTATGAATATTTTTTAAGAACCATTTACTATTAGATATTTTATTTAGACGTCTAGGCGTAAAAAAACTATGCAAGTTCATTTGTTTTAGATAAAATACGCGCCTTAATTTTTTAGCGCTAATACCGACGTTTGTGAAGCGCAATATTTGTGAGCATAATTACAATGGCAAAACATTTATTTACTTCTGAATCTGTTTCTGAAGGTCATCCGGATAAAATCGCCGATCAAATTTCTGATGCGGTACTTGATGCTATCCTAGAGCAAGACTCTCATGCCCGTGTAGCGTGTGAAACTTACGTTAAAACCGGTATGGTTATGGTTGGTGGTGAAATCACGACTAGCGCATGGGTTGATATCGAAGAAATTACACGTAAAACAGTACGTGAAATTGGTTACACACATTCAGACATGGGCTTTGATGCCGATTCGTGTGCAATTTTAAACACGATTGGTAAACAGTCTCCTGACATTAACCAAGGTGTTGACCGTACAAGCCCTGAAGAGCAAGGGGCTGGCGACCAAGGCCTAATGTTTGGTTACGCATGTAACGAAACTGAAGTATTAATGCCTGCTCCAATTACTTATTCTCACCGTTTAGTACAACGCCAAGCTGAGGTTCGTAAAAGTGGCGAGCTTAACTGGTTGCGTCCAGATGCAAAATCACAGGTTACGTTTGCATACGAAAATGGCAAGCCAGTAGGCATTGATGCCGTTGTACTCTCTACTCAGCACAGCGAAGATGTATCGCAAAGTGATTTAGTAGAAGCGGTAATGGAAACGATTATTAAGCCAGTACTTCCTGCTGAGCTGATTACTAGTGCCACTAAATTCTTTATTAACCCAACTGGTCGTTTTGTAATTGGTGGACCAATGGGTGACTGTGGTTTAACTGGTCGTAAAATCATTGTAGATACTTACGGTGGCATGGCTCGTCACGGTGGTGGTGCTTTCTCTGGTAAAGATCCATCAAAAGTTGACCGCTCAGCGGCTTATGCTGCACGTTATGTTGCTAAAAACATTGTTGCTGCTGGCCTTGCTGACAAGTGTGAACTTCAGGTGTCTTATGCTATTGGTGTTGCAGAGCCAACATCTATCAGTGTTGAAACATTTGGCACAGGTAAATTAGAAGAAGCGCGTTTAATCGAACTTATTCGTGAACACTTTGACTTACGCCCTTACGGCCTAATTCAAATGCTTGATCTTGAGCGCCCTATTTATCTTCCAACAGCGGCTTACGGCCACTTTGGCCGTGATGAATTCCCATGGGAACGCACAGATAAAGCAGACGCACTTCGCGCAGCAGCTGGCCTGTAAGCCACCTAGCTAATATTAAAACGGCCCTTTTTAGGGCCGTTTTGCTATGTGTATTAAGTTAGTCATAAAACAGTCTCGAACTGTTTAACATTTTAGGTATATACTCTGCTTATACAATAAAGCGTGTTAGGGATAAAAATGGCCGACAATTTTCGTGTTATATTTGTAGGACTTGCAGAAGGCGCAGACAGCCAAGCAGTGACCAATGCACTGACAGAAAAACTAAAAACCTCACCTGAAAAGGTAGCGGCATTTTTTAATGGCAAGCCGCTGTTTGCTCCTAGCAACAAAGAGAAAGCCCTTAAGCAAGCTAAGTTACTTTCAACGCTGGGGATCAAAAGCAAACTTCAGCAAACAGCCCCTACACAAGCTACTTCTCAAAAAGCGCACGACAGCCAGCGAGATCAGCGCTTATTTGATGCCCTAGATTACATTACTAGTAGCTTAATTCGTCTTGAAGAGAAACTTGAGGATCTTGAACAACGTCTCCCTGAGGTTGAATTATCATTACCTGATGAAAAAAATGAAGTATGGGAAGATGACGATTTAATGCTTGATGAGCCACTCTCTACTACGCCCAAAAAACGCAGTAACCTTGTTTTATATTCGCTGATTTCTACAGCCGTAATATTACTTATTGTGCTTGCTGTGTACTTATTATTTCCTAATTTATTCTCTTTTTAATCATGGTTTAGTTATTTAATGAGTAATAATCGCGCACAAATAAGACACGATATTCGTAAAGCACGTAATAACCTATCAAAAAACCAGCAAGAAATAGCCGCCGAATCGCTTAAAGTGAATTTTATTCAATATTTAAAAAGCATGAACTCGGCCAAAAAAAGCCATATCGCGCTTTATTTAAGCAATGATGGCGAACTAGATACCTCATTGTTAATTAATGAATTATGGAGCATTGAACAGCATGTTTACTTACCTGTAATTCACCCTTTCAACGGGGCTAATTTACTATTTCAACGATATGAAAAAAACTCACCCATGAGAGCAAACCGCTATGGTATCTTGGAGCCTAAGCTGAACTGCTCTCAAATATGCCCATTGCCAGCGCTTGATTATCTACTTATGCCACTTGTTGCATTTGATAAATTTGGTAATCGCCTTGGAATGGGGGGTGGGTTTTACGATAGAACCTTGGCACGTTTACACGAAGAAAACTGGCAGCAACCACAACTTATTGGCCTAGCACACGAATGCCAACAAGTGGATAAGCTCCCTATTGAATCGTGGGATGTGCCTCTTAAAACTATTATTACACCCAATAAAACCTACTGTTGGTAACAATTAATCTTGTAAACTAACAGTCTATTTTTGACATAAATGAGCACATAGCAATGACACAAGATGAATTAAAAAAAGCAGCTGCATGGGCTGCACTGGAGTTTGTAAAAGAAAACACCATAGTGGGTGTTGGTACAGGCTCAACCGTTAATCATTTTATTGATGCTTTAGGCACAGTAAAAGACACCATTGTTGGTGCAGTATCTAGTTCAGAAGCGTCTACAGCACGTTTAAAAGAACTTGGTATAGAAGTATTTGAGCTAAATGATGTTGATGCTCTGGATGTATACGTTGATGGCGCAGATGAAATTAACGCTCTAAACGAAATGATTAAAGGCGGTGGTGCAGCGCTCACCCGTGAAAAAATAGTAGCGGCAGTGGCTAAACAGTTTGTGTGTATTGTTGATGACACCAAACTAGTCGATACCTTAGGGGATTTCCCACTGCCAGTTGAAGTTATTCCGATGGCGCGCAGCTATGTTGCCCGCGAATTATTAAAACTTGGCGGTGATCCTGTGTATCGCCAAGGTGTTGTAACCGATAACGGCAACGTTATTTTAGATGTACATAATTTAAAAATTACCCATGCTAAACAGCTTGAAACACAAATAAATCAAATTGTTGGCGTAGTCACCAACGGCCTATTTGCAGAGCGCGGTGCTGATAAAGTGATTATCGGCACAAAAAATGGGCCACAAATTAAATAGGATATGGTTATGAGTAAGGTATCGTTAGCAAAAGACAAAATTAAAATTCTCTTGCTTGAAGGTGTTCACCAAAGCGCTGTTGAAACGCTAAAACGTAACGGTTATAGCAATATCGACTACGTTAAAACATCGCTACCTGAGGACGAACTTATAGAGCGCATTAAAGATGTGCACTTTGTCGGGCTGCGTTCTCGTACTCATATTAATGAATCGGTATTAAATGCAGCTGAAAAACTGGTTGCTATCGGTTGTTTTTGTATTGGTACCAACCAAGTAGATTTAAACGCAGCACGTGAGCGCGGTATTGCAGTATTTAATGCCCCGTTTTCAAATACTCGCTCTGTAGCTGAGCTTGTACTAGGTGAAATACTGCTTTTATTACGTGGTATTCCACAGCGAAATGCCGCTGCGCACCGTGGTGGCTGGTTAAAAACAGCCAATGGCTCGTTTGAAGCGCGCGGTAAAACCTTAGGTATTATTGGCTACGGTCACATTGGTACTCAGTTGGGCATTATGGCTGAAAATATTGGTATGAACGTGGAGTATTACGACATTGAAGACAAACTGTCTTTAGGTAATGCGACACAAGTACATAACTTAACGCAGCTATTACAACGCGCTGATATTATTAGCTTACACGTACCTGAAACACCGCAAACTAAAAACCTGATTGGCACGGCTGAATTGGCGGTCATGAAGCAAGGCTCTATTTTAATTAACGCTTCACGTGGTACTGTCGTTGATATTGACGCCCTAGCAGAAGCGCTAACAGAGAAAAAACTCAGCGGCGCAGCAATTGACGTATTCCCAGTTGAACCTAAATCTAACGATGAAGAATTTATCTCGCCACTGCGTGAATTCGACAACGTTATTTTAACGCCGCATATAGGTGGTTCTACTCAAGAAGCACAAGAGAACATTGGTATTGAAGTAGCGGGTAAACTCGCTAAGTACTCAGATAACGGCTCAACTATTACTGCAGTTAACTTCCCTGAAGTATCATTGCCAGAGCTTGCTAATCGCAGCCGCCTGTTACACGTGCATCACAACCGCCCTGGCGTGCTAACGCAAATTAACCAAGCGTTTGCTCAGCACGGTATTAACATTGCCGCACAGTACTTACAAACCGATGAAGCAATTGGTTACGTGGTTATTGATGTAGACACAGATCACTCAGAAGTCGCACTTAAAGAGCTCAGTGCAGTTGAAGGTACAATTAGAGCGCGTATTCTTCACTAACTATCAGCTAAAATAATAAAAGCCGTAATTGAATAATCAAGTACGGCTTTTTTGTTTTAAATTGAATCCTGACGGCTTATAACTTACCGCTGTTATTTGCCTTTAACTTCTAAATTTATAAACTTAACCAGCTCTTCGGGTTGCCCTGCTAACATCATTAGTTGCTGATTCACTTCCATCATAGTTTTACCTTCAGGCAGTTTTGCTGACACACTAAACGAATTTAATCCTTTAGCAAAATCAGTTAACGCCTTGGCTATTTCTTCGGTCACAGGTGCTTGTTGAAGCTGTTGTTCAAGCATTGTTTGCATTTGCTCTAACGTCATACCTTGCTTTGCCAACTCGCTTTCTAATAAGCCTTTAAGATCACCTTGGTTATTAACAACTAAGCTAACATTACGTGGCTCTAGCTTACTCATTGCTTGCATAATCATTGTTTGCTGCTGCAACTCTTGCTCATAAGTAAGTGGCGTAGTACCAGCAGCTTGTTGAGCCTTACTGATTTCAAGTGAAGCGTCCATAAGCGCTTTAGAATTAGCAAGCCCCATGTCCATATCAATACTAGCAATATCATTAGCTTGCAGCTTAACAACAATATCACTGTTACCTGATTGCTCGTCGTAATCTAATGAAGAGTGTAAATCATAACTGGCTGAGGCAAGTTGTGTATTTGTATCTGCAGGCAGTGTATCGACAAAGCTTTTATCAAATTGGAAGTTTTTTAACGTAAAAGCAGTATGTGGCGATATTTTATCGGTTTCGTAGCCTGTCACTTCAACATGCTCAACCGTGGCAACTTTATCGCCCTCAGGACTAGTCACTTCAATATTACTAATGGCAACACTGTTTGAAATAACACTCGCCGATAGCTCTGCGTAGTTAAAACTAGCACCGGTTTGTTCGCTGACCAAGGCCAACTGTTTATCAACCTCAGCACGTACCTCTTGTGTTGCAACATAGTTTGCATAGCTCACGCCACCCACACCTGCAGCAATAATCGCGGCTGCAATCACTAATTTTTTCATGTCATTTCCTTATTAAACTCTTTATATAAGTGGCTTTAAGCAAGACTAACATTGAGAACATGCATCGTTAAGCACTTTTTGTTTGCTAGTTAATTAAACTCAGTAGCTCGTGCACTGTTTTAACTGGCGTTATTTTAGCACCCAGCCCTTCCATCGATTTATGGTAGTTACGAAATGGGATAAATATTTCAGTAAACCCATGTTGCGCCGCTTCTTTAACACGGGGTACACCACTGTCGATTGGACGCACATCACCGTTTAAACTTAGCTCCCCCATAATACAGGTGGTTCGAGGTACAACAAACTCGTTCAAGCTACTTAAAAGTGCAGTAACAAGCGCTAAATCAATACAGGTTTCTGATTCATCAATTTTTAGACCACCCACAATATTAAAAAACGTATCGTGAAATATTTTAGTTTTAGTGTGTTTACGTAAAATACCAGTGAGCATTTTAATCCGGTTCATATTTAAACCAACACATACTCGCTGTGGAAATTCTGCTTCTGTTTCAGTGGTTAAACATTGAATTTCGAGTAGTAAATTACGATTACCTTTACGAATACAGGTAATCGTCGACCCCGGTGATTCAGTGGTTGAGCCCGATAAGAAAATTTCACTGGGGTTATCCACACTGAGCATACCGCGTTCACACATTTTAAAAATGCCGACAGTATCTATATCACCAAAGCGATTTTTATTAGCGCGCAGGGTGCGCACTTGACCATCGTTGGTATCAATATGTAACAGTGCATCAACTATGTGTACTAAGGTTTGCGGGCCGGCTATTTCATTATTTTTATTTACGTGAGCAATAATAAACATAGTCACGTCGTTTTGCTTACAATATTGGGTTAGCGCTTGAGCGGCACTTTTTACCTGAGAAGGTGAACCTGGGCTGCCATTAGCGGTATCGGTGACAACGGCTTGAATAGAGTCGATAACGGCAAACTTAATTTTGTTTTTATCCAGCTCTTCAATAATGGTTTCAACACTGGTTTCTGACAGTAAATAGAGTTCATCTTCGTTGTAATTTAGTTTTAAACGGTTTACTCGGTTTTTAAACTGCGACAAAGACTCCTCAGCAGTACAATAAAGCGATGGCATGCGCTGAGACATTCTTGCCACTAAATCCGATAGTAGTGTGGTTTTACCCGCCCCCGGATCGCCAGAAATAATATTAACCGAGCCGGTGGTTACACCGCCGCTTAGTACACGGTCAAGCTCGCCAATTTCAGTAAGCTGTTTTTCTGCCTCTGAGGTGGCTACTTCATTAATTTTTTTAGAGCCACCGCCAATACCACCGGCGTAGCCACCGACACTTGCACGAGCTGCTACTTTTTTGCTTTGCCCTGCAGAAGGTTTAAACTCTGCTAATGTGTTCCACGCACCGCAGCGACACTGACCTTGCCAGCGTTGATAGTTCATGCCACATTCTGTACAAACAAACTCTACTTTTGCCGCTTTAGCCATTTAAAACCTTACCTACTATTCTTTATTTTGAAATATTGACTGTTAAGCGCTTATTTTGCCATTGCTGGCTTTACCTTAGCAACAACGCCTTGTGGAATAGCGCATTTAGTATCACACTTACACTATACTGATGTAGTTTCATTTAACCTGCTTTAGGGCATGCTTCTTGCTTTAAAAAAGCTAATAAAAACATGCCAATTAATTGGCTCATAACGAATAACAATAAACACAAAGTATAGTTACGCATAATATCGTGGTCGCATTTAACTACTTTTCGATATTAGATTTATTTAATTCTCTAATAAATAATTGCAACAGTATACCTACTTTTTAAATTAGACGGTGATGATTTATAAATGGCTGATGACGTATTGCTTAAGCATGAAGCGCTTGTAAATGAATTAAAACAGTATTTGGGAAATGCTAAGTTTGATCTCATTTTCAAGTCAAAAACTGCCGAGTTAACTAAACCCGAGCAGTTTTTAATAAAAATGGAAATGTCGCGTTTATCTCAGCCGATAGACCGCTTTATTGATCTTCGTGGTTTAGTTACTGGCCAAGTAAAACCATATGAATACAAGGGCAAGCAACACTTTATGGATGACACCGCCATTGAAGTATTCGAAGCGGCCATAAAACAACATAAAGATTACACCCTTGCAGTATACGAAGCGGTGATGAATACCGAAAATAATTATCGTGTATTACAGCAAAAATCAACGACCACCCCAGCTAAAATAATTGAACCATTACCCGAACTACCCACCGATGTAATTAAGTTTGCGGCTTATGAAAGTCGTAGCGAAGAGCGAATGAATTACTCAATTAAAATTACTATTGAGTACGATGAGCAAACAAAAATTGAAGCAAGTACTTCTGATATTTCACTCAGTGGCTGTAAAATTAAGTTGGCATCCCGCTATAACTTAAAAAAAGGTCAGCTTATTGTTATGCACTTAGTTGGCCTTGAACAAGATTTTGAGCTTGGGTTAAAAAATGGGATTGAATACGAAGTGGTTGCGATAGAAAACACCTCGGATGAATTTAATCATATTCGCTTAAAACGCACATTTAAAGAAAACAACACCGCGTTTGACCATTTTTTAGAAAGCTTTATTCACGGCAATAAACGCCGTTATAAAGTGAATTTAGATAACACCCTGGATGCGGTTATTTCTAAAGGATATGAACAATATTATATTCCTAGGGTTAATTCTTTATATGTTTTTATTAGCCAGCAAAACGGCGTTTATTATCCTAGCCTGAGCTTAACCACTGAGAACAGTTTATTTATTCAGCGTTACTTTACTGATGAACGCAAAAAATCATGTCTTTACAATGTGTTAAATCATAAGCGTATTCGTACCTTGGCGCTAAAACCTGTGGCAGTAAAAGAGGAATATTTATATACCTTTACCCATGTCTCTGCAGGAAAAATTTACTACTATTCAGCCACTCGTTCAGAGCTTGAGCAACATGCACAATTAAAAGCGTTATTTTTTGGTTTTGGTAGCCGAAGAGACAGTTGGCGCTGCTTTAAATTACAACTAATGCCGAGTCATACTGAAGATGCTTATATTCCTTTATCTTTACCTAACTCTTTAGGTAAAGATATTGAGAAACTGAATAAACCGCCTTCACCACGTGTTGAAGGGGCGATAAAAGACGTAAAATATTTAATGCTACTTACCCAAGTTGGTAATGAGCATGAGCAACAGCATTATCAACAGTATGAATTTGATAAAGCCTTGGCCAATAAATTGAAATTGTTTGGCCACAGTAAGCATGCATCACCGCCGGAGCTAAATACCGTGCCGTTAGAGTACGTGAACCTTCGTTCTAATAAGCGTTACCTTTATAAAACCAGCGTCGTTATTAACACCCGTGACTCAGTACTGCATGGCCATACTCGGGACTTTTCAGTCTTTGGTTTACAGCTAGAGTGTAATCAAGAAGTAAACTTTAAAAAAGGCGATATCGTTTCGTTATCATTTCCTGATTTGCAAAAAATTACCAAAAGTTATTCATTAAGTCTTATTCAATATGAAGTAATGGCGGTGAGTAAATCGTTAACTACGATTAATTTAAAAGCACATGTAGAGAAAAAATTGCCTCATACTGGGGTCGATTTTTTTACCCTTTTAATCAATAGTAATAAACAGAAATTAAAAGTTGCTGAAGAGTCACCTAAAGTACCAGGCCTTTCTACAGCACTTAGAAATATGGTAACAAAAACGCTTTGCCAGTTTCCGATTTATTTACATAAATCAATGGCGCATTTTGAAATTGGCGCCATGGGATTTGGTTTATATCCAAGCCCTCTGCATGTTATTTTACAAAATTTTTCGCTGCTAAATACTAAAACAGACTTATCAAATATTATTACTAAAGCGCACATTACTGATGTGATCACCCCGAATATTAAAGAGCGCTCTCGCCAAGATTCGCCATTAGAATTTAGTTTGGTGATTAACTTCGATCCTAAAAAAGAAAATATAGCCGATGCAATTACCAGTCAGTGTATTTTAGGCACCGACTGCAGCGAGTTTAAACAGCAAGTAAGTAAAGGGCTGAAGTCTGAGCTGGTTTTTATAATGCGTTTATATATTTCACGTACTGGTCGACTCGATACTGACTACTTAGCAAGTGAGCTAAAATACGTTAGCCAATACGCAATTCACAAGGCTAAAGACTTAGAGGATGCCTTGTGGTCAGTATCGGGAGTTGGCGATATTATTGATGTAAGTGACGAAGCCCTTGTACATTTATCGCTCAACCAACAACAGGTTGAGCAAATGTCTAGGCGAAAACTAATTTGGTTAAACCGTTTACGTTAACCCTGAGATGGATTTAGCGGAACCGCCAACATATACAGCAATTGTAATAACGAGCCTTGGCAAATAGCCGCTTGGGCTTGTTCAACTACTTTAGGTTTGCCATGCACAGCAACGCCTAATCCTGCTTGAGCCATCATTTTTAAATCATTTGCGCCATCACCAATGGCAACTGTTTGCGTTTTTTCAAGGCCTAGTTTTTGTTGAAGCGATTCTAAAATAACCGCTTTTTGCTCAGCATCAACAATGCCTCCTAACACCTTACCTGTTAGTTTATCGTCTTTAAATTCCAGCACATTGGCATGCACTTCATCTAAATTAATTAACTCTTGTACACGCTCTGCAAACGGCACAAACCCGCCTGATGCAATGGCTAAATACCATTGGTGGTGCTTTAAAATTTGGCACAACGCTTTAATACCCGGCATTAAAGGCAGTGCACTTTTTAGATCATCAATTAAGCTTTTTTCAATCCCTTTTAGCTTGGCAACGCGTTGGTTTAAACTCTCACTAAAATCAAGCTTACCTGCCATTGCCTGCGCGGTCACACTGGCAACCTCGTCATATACATTGGCTAAACGCGCAATTTCATCAATGCACTCAATAGTAATGGCTGTTGAATCCATATCCATTACCAATAATCCTGGTTTTTTTAAATTAGGCGGATTGGTTACTTGCACTAACTGACACGTCAAGGTATTTGCAAAAGCTTGAAGTTCAAGCGGGTTTATTGCCTGCTCTGTATTTTCTATATAAAAACATAATGCCGGAGATAACCCTAAATCTGGCTGGTATTGGCACATTGCTGTCACGTTTTGCTGGTGAATGGCAAAAAATTCAATCATGCTATTAATATGCGCCATACTAAAATCGCCTGCAAATGCGATACTAAAAAGCCCTCGTTCTCTGCTTGGAATTGTATTTAAAGGTGCAAATACGCCCTTTTGATAGCTGAACCATTTATTTAGGGTAAGTTGTGATAATGGTTGCTCAGCGCTGTGCTGTGCCATGTTCGCGTTCGACATGGGATCTCCGTTTATATTTCCTGACATTTAGCGCATTGATGATAGGGATATAAGATACAAAATTCGCCATCAGGGTGGATTTAAGGTTATAGTGTAGTTGTAACATCAAATCAAAATGCTGTCAGCAGCATATACGGTGACTATGAAAAATAACCATCTTAAAAATCCACTTACAGCCTCGCAAAAAAAGCGTTTAGTCCGTTTGCTATTGGCCGCTGGCTGCTTTGTATTATTAAGCTGGGTGGGTATAAATAGTAGCTTTCAAAGTCATCAACTGCTTTACGATAATGCCAATAGCGCAGCTAAATCTCTCACTCAGTTTATGGCACTGAATGCTAAAAATCCGCTGATAGAAAAAAACAAGCAGCAACTGACCACCTTATGCAACAATATCAGTAAAGATGAATTTGTACTCTCGGCCACTATTTATGACAAACAAGGTGTGGTACTTGCTAGCAGCGATAATTGGCAATCGCATCATGTGTATGGCTTATTACCTGACTCATCGCCGGGTATTAGTAAGTTAAAAACGCCTTTTGTTGAGCAAGTTATTTCAGACGACAACCGCCCTATTGGCTTTGTATCTATTACCTATTTAACCCGTGCTGCGGTATCGGCTAGCCATAATCACTTTCATGATTTAGGTCGCCAAGTGCTACTTATGTTAGTGATTGCCTGTATTTTTACTTGGCAATTAGGCCGAGGATTAAAGCGCTGGCAAGTAAATCGTTATATACAAAAAACGTCTGAGCATGAATCATAAAGCTGCTCAGCTAATTGAAATTTATCGCTATTTGGTTTTAAACCATAAAGCGCATCAAATACGTTAGGAATATGCAGTGGGGTATTTACCTCCCCTTGATAGCCACTTAGCGGCATTGAAGGTGAGTCAGTTTCAAGCACCAAATGCTGCGGCTCAAGCTTTGCTATAACTGCACGTGTTTTAGCTGCACGCTCGTAAGTTATAACCCCACCGACTCCAAGTTTAAAACCCTGCTTTATATAATAGTGCGCTTGTTGAATTGAGCCTGAAAAAGCATGGATCACACCGCCGTTTTTTGGCCTACAACGCTTAAACGACTGCGCAATTAAATCATGGCTTTGCCTGTGATGAACAATTAGCGGTAAATCAAGCTCATTAGCAAGCGCTGTTTGCTGCTCAAACAAAAAGGTTTGTTTTTCAAGATTTTCGATACTGCGATCGAGACCGCACTCACCTATAGCCACCAGCTGTGCTTTATTTGCTTTAGCAAAATTAAATAATGACTCTAAATGTGATTGTTGGTGTTGCTCTAAAAAGTAAGGATGCAGCCCTGCCGCTATGCTGACTTGTGGGTAGGTTGCTTTAAACCCTAGTAGGTTTTGAGATTGCGCCAAGCTAATACCTGGCACAATAAATTGGCTAACGCCCTTTGCTACACAGGCATTAATAAGTGCTTCGCGATTTGCGTCAAACTCACTAAAATCAAGATGGCAATGCGAGTCTATAAACTTCAAAAAACTAGCCCACTACGGATTTAAGCGCGTTATTTGCCAGCTATTATCGGCCTGACGCTGATACATAAAGCGATCATGTAGACGGTGCGCTCCGCCTTGCCAAAACTCGATTTTTTGCGGCACAACACAATATCCGCCCCAAAAATCAGGGAGTGGTATTTCACCTTTGGCAAACTTGTTTTTCATATTGGCAAAGGTTTCCATTAACACTTTGCGCGACGACACCGGGCGGCTTTGTTGCGACGCCCAAGCGGCTAATTGACTTTCTTTTGGACGTGATAAAAAGTACTTAGCCACGGCTGACGTTGGAAGCGGCTGCGCCTCACCATACACAATCACTTGGCGCTCCATGTGGTGCCATGGAAAGTGCAAGGAAATTTTATTATTGCCTTTAAGCTCTTGTGCTTTTCGTGAACCGGTATTAGTAAAAAACACAAAACCGTTATCATCTAAGTGCTTTAGCAGCACAATACGCTGTGAGGGCTGACCAGTGTCATCAACCGTAGCGACCACCATTGCTGTAGGGTCGGGTAAATTACTGGCAACAGCATGCTCAAGCCAGGTTTCAAACTGCTTAAACGGATCATCAAGCAAGTTGTCTTCACTGAGCGCATCTTGCAGGTATTCACGGCGGATGTCTTCGAGTTTCATAAACAAATCCTTCTCTGTTTATTAAAGCGTATGTGGGTAAGTTAAGGTCAGGCTGTTAATCGTTATAAGAGCAAAAATAAAAATGTTTTGTTTAATGTTAGTTTAGTGTTGGGTTTCGTTTCACTCAACCCAACCTACGGTGCTATCAGCTACAAAATTGATTAACTTACAAAAGTTCGTCAAGTAAAGCCTAAAATCATCTGCAAGTGTAGGAGTGCTAGCAAGGCGGTAAAACTATTTATGTCAAGGAGCATACGGTTTGTATGTGACTTAGGCTAAATAGTTTTACCAACGCAGCTAAAGCGAACTACACGCAGCAGACGTTCACTTAAGTAGTTTAGTCTAAGATAAGGCGGACACTCGACTTATCCTTATGAGCATACGTAGTTGTATGTAATTAGGGTCAACTATTTAGTGCCAAGCTTCGCATCTGCAAGTGTAGAAGTGCTGACAAGGCGAAGTGCTTTTTTATGCCAAGGAGCATACGTTTTTGTATGTGATTTAGGCTAAAAAAGCACGACAACGCAGTCAAAGCGAACTACACGAAGCAGAAGGTGATTACATTTGCTCCATGACTTCAATGCCTAACAGATCCAATCCTGTTTTTAGCGTATCTGCCACTAAATTACACAGCACTAAACGGCTATCACGTACGCTTGGCTCTACCCCTTCTTTAAGTACTGGGCAAGCTTCATAGAATGTCATGTATAAACTAGCTAGTTCGTATAAGTAACCACATAATACGTGCGGTGTGGCTTCATTGATCATTAAATCAAGCACTTCTTCAAGCTGAAGTAGTTTAAGCGCTAGCGCTTTTTCTTGCGGCTCTGTAATAGCTACATCAGCATTTAGCGCAGCGGCATCTACACCTGATTTACGGAAAATACTGCGAACACGCGTATAAGCATATTGTAAGTAAGGGGCTGTTGCGCCTTCAAAGCTTAGCATGCTGTCCCAGTTGAAGATGTAATCGCTGGTACGGTGCTTAGAAAGGTCAGCATATTTAACTGCGCCAATACCTACTTTACGCGCAATTTCACTGCGCTCATGTTCTGATAAGTCAGATTCACGCTCTGCAAGTTTTGTTGCTGCACGGCTAATCGACTCTTCAAGTAAATCAGCAAGTTTTACTGTACCACCTGTACGAGTTTTAAATGGTTTACCATCAGCGCCCATCATGGTGCCAAATGGACAAAACTCATAGCTTGTTTCATCACGTAATAAACCGGCTTTACGCGCAGTTAGCTCTACTTGATTAAAGTGAAGGCTTTGGCGTGCATCAACAAATATTAAAATACGATCTGCGCCTAGTTTGTTGGAACGGTAATCACACGCTGCTAAGTCGGTAGTTGCATATAAAAACCCGCCACCTGATTTTTGCACGATAAACGCCGATGGCTCACCATCTTTATTGGCAAGTTCATCTAAAAATACGACTTGTGCGCCTTGCGACTCTACAGCTATGTTTTTATCTTTTAATAAGCTAATAATATCGTTAAGCTCACTGTTGTAAGCACTTTCTGCCATAATATCGTCTTGCGTAAGTGTTACGTTTAGACGCTTGTAAACTTCTTCAGAGTGCTTTACAGACGTGGCGATGAATAACTTCCACAGTTTTTCACAGTGTGCATCGCCACCTTGTAATTTAACAACGTAATCACGGGCTTTATCAGCAAAGCCTTCTTCATCATCAAAGCGCTTTTTCGCATCACGGTAGAAGGTTTCTAAATCAGCAAGCGCTACCGACTCTAAGTCTACGCCTTGGCTAATTTGATCTTCTAAATGCGCAATTAGCATACCAAACTGTGTGCCCCAATCGCCCATGTGGTTTTGGCGAATGACTTTATCGCCTCTAAATTCAAGCGCACGTACAATGGCATCACCGATAATGGTTGAACGCAAATGGCCTACGTGCATTTCTTTTGCAAGGTTAGGCGATGAATAATCTACCACAACAGTTTGCGGTTCAGCGTGCTCGTTTACAGACAGTTTTGCATCGCTATTTGCTGCTTTTACACTGTTGGCCAAAAACTCAGGCTTTAAATGAATATTAATAAAACCTGGGCCGGCAATTTCTGTTTTTTCTGCAATGTCAGTTACATCTAGATTATCAATAATTTTTTGTGCAAGCTCGCGTGGGTTGCTTTTCATTTTTTTAGCGGCGCCCATTGCACCATTAATTTGATAATCACCAAATTGTGGACGTGTGCTTTGTGTAACTGCTGGGTTTGTGTCTTCAGGCAAGCCTGCTGCAATCATAGCGGCAATGGCTTTTTCTACTAAGATGGTACGAATGTTCATTATATTATTTACCTTTGTAAGCCCGCTAAAGCTGGCTTTCAGTTAACTTTAGTCAGTCAATTCTAGTTTTCACGCGTATGGCTAAATGTTACGTCTGGGTAACGTTCTACCGATAGATTAAGGTTTACACGGCTCGGCGCTATGTAAGTTAGGTTATCGCCACCATCGAGTGCTAGGTTGCTTTCGCACTTGCGTTTAAACTCTTCAAACTTTTTAACATCATCACAGTGTACCCAACGCGCAGTATTTACGTTTACGCCTTCATAAATTGCATCTACGTTGTACTCTGCTTTTAAACGCGCTACAACCACGTCAAACTGAAGCACACCTACCGCGCCCACAATCAAATCGTTATTAATAAGTGGTCTAAATACCTGAACTGCGCCCTCTTCAGATAGCTGTACTAAGCCCTTTAATAACTGCTTTTGTTTAAGCGGATCTTTTAATCGAATACGACGAAATAGCTCAGGGGCAAAGTTAGGAATACCACTAAATTTTAGCTTTTCGCCTTGCGTAAAGGTATCACCAATTTGGATTGTGCCGTGGTTGTGTAAACCAATAATGTCGCCCGCGAATGCATCAGCTGCGCGCTCACGATCGCCCGCCATAAAGGTTACCGCATCAGAAATGCTTATTTGCTTACCAATACGCACATGGTTCATTTTCATGCCTTGGCTGTATTTACCTGATACGATACGCATGAAGGCAATACGGTCGCGGTGTTTAGGGTCCATATTGGCCTGAATTTTAAACACAAAGCCGGTAAAATTTTCTTCTGTTGCAACAACTTGGCGATCATCTGTTTCGCGCGGCAATGGTGTTGGTGCCCACTGCGTTAAACCATCAAGTACATGGTCTACACCAAAGTTACCAAGGGCTGTACCAAAGTACACAGGCGATAACTCACCCGCTAAAAACAGCTCAAGATCAAACTCGTTAGAGGCACCTATTACTAGCTCCAGTTCTTCACGTAATTGTTCAGCGAGCTCTTCACCAATGGCAGTATCAAGCTCTGGGTTGTCAAGGCCTTTAACTGTACGTACTTCTTGAATAGTATGACCTTGGCCTGTTTTGTATAAAATCGCCTCGTCATTATGAATGTGGTAAACACCTTTAAACTCTTTACCACAACCAATTGGCCACGTAATAGGCGCACAAGCAATATTTAGCTCTGTTTCTACTTCATCTAGTAGCTCCATTGGGTCACGAATATCACGGTCACACTTATTCATAAAGGTAACAATAGGCGTGGTTCGTAGACGGGTAACTTCCATTAGTTTACGGGTACGGTCTTCTACACCTTTGGCGGCATCAATAACCATTAAACACGAGTCTACCGCGGTCAATGTACGGTAAGTATCTTCTGAGAAGTCCTCGTGCCCAGGGGTATCAAGTAAATTAACTAGCGCATTGTTATATGGAAACTGCATTACAGAAGTAGTAACCGATATACCACGCTCTTTTTCCATTTCCATCCAGTCAGACTTTGCATGTTGATTAGAGCCACGGCCTTTTACAGTACCGGCTTTTTGAATCGCTTGTCCGAACAAAAGTACTTTTTCGGTGATGGTTGTTTTACCAGCATCCGGGTGAGAGATGATAGCAAAGGTCCTTCGCTTATTGATTTCATTAAGAAAATCTTGGTTTGCCATGTATAAATTCTTTTAGTTTGTACACGGATTTGTACACACTTTTGGAAGTACTCTCTTTCAGTTCTTCGCTTGTCAAATCCGTCGTGTTAATCGTAATTGGCCACTATTTTCGCTGATCTTGACTTTATAAACAATCAATGGTTATCTAATCGGTTACCATTTACTCTCAGCGTGCGCCAATGCTCAGTTGTAGCTGTTTGCAATCGTTGCTTCTTCAGCTCATGAACAACTGTGGCTAAACCACAAATTCCTTCGCTACCAAAAATCGATGATAGCTTGTCGTACTACACCAATGATAGTGCAGTTGCCGTTGATCGGTATTGCAGGGTATTGGGGGTTCAAAGGTTTTAGGTACTTCTGTTCACCGTCAATGACCAACTGCTTAAAGGTTGCTTCTTTCGAATCATCCAAACGCGCAACAACCAATGAACCTGAAGTGCAAGGTAACTCAGGATCAACAACGATCACTGCCCCCTCAGGTATGGATTTTTTCCCGCTTGGACTTTCCATACTGTCGCCTTTTACGCGAAGTGCGAAACAACCCTCATGTGCTTTTCCAGTGACTTCACGCCACTCTTCAGCATCTTCATGGGCAAATCCCTCCACTATTTCAGTCCAATCACCGGCCTGAACCCAATTAATGAGAGGAATTCTTCCCTTAATGTCAGGCCCAACTTCTACATTACCGACCCCCAAGCCAATCTCGCCATCACCTGTGGCGAGCCAATGAGCATTCACGCGAAGCGCCTCCGCGATCTGCATGGTGTAACGCGACCTAGCCGATTTACCAGAGCAAATCTGGCTGATCGACTGCTGTTTAATACCAATGCGACGAGCCAACTCAGACTGAGTCACCCCAGTAAGCTGCAAGGCATGGTTTAGTCGTTCGGATAAAGTTTTCATAAGCCCGTATTCTACAAATAAAACTGTAGCCTTTCAACAATTTTAACTGTTGACCAACCTACAGTTTAAACTGTAACACTCAATCTTGTAACAGTTATTATTGTAACAGGTGACGGTATGGAAGTGTTCAACATGTTCTTAGATTATGAAACCGCTCGATGTAAAAAAATATATCGGCACAATGACCGACAGCACTCATGCTCCCCAAAAGCGCCATAAACTGTCAGGTACTGCATCCAAGCTGCTGCGCCTTCAGCAAAGGTTAGCCCTGCTGGTTTGAGTGCTACATATTCACTTGGTACGACAATCTCTTCTGCGTAGCAGCCATTCTGAGAAAGCCCCATCTGAGGGACAATACAAACCTCTTCCCCAAGGCGTAAATGATTTACCTCTTCCCCGACTTCAATGACTACCCCGGATGCTTCATAGCCGATTCGTAAAGGGAAGTCGGCCTCTTCTATAGCGGCCTCGCCTAAACATGGCATCAGCACGATTGAGCCTAACAACTTTGACCGCAATACGTACATCAGTGGCCTGCAAACTTGGACTCGCCAGCGAGTCAATAGTTAATACCTCGGGGCCACCTAATTCATGGAAACGAACAGTTCGAATTAGTTTTCTTGGGCTCATATGCATCCTCAACAATAACCTTTTAAACGGAGTCAAGCTTTCAGAGAGTTAATTGTTTTAATATTCTCACTTCGTTCCGATGTATAGGGCGGTATAGAGTATGTACCCACAGCATGTGCTACTAAATCACTCATCCCCTCAGAGTACAGAGAAACCTCCCCAACCACGAGAGTACGGCCGACTTTTATCAGAGAACATTCCGCAATGATTCGCTCATTTGCCGATGGCTTACGTAAGAAGTTGATGTTAAGGCTCGTTGTTACTGCCAATGGCACGATGCCAATTTTACCAAGTATCGCCACATAAAGTGCCACATCAGCCACACTCATTAAAACAGGCCCCGAAACCGTTCCGCCAGGACGTAATTCCTCCTGACCTACATGATGAGATACAGTCGCTCCACCGTTGCCCACTGCTTCCACAACGCATTTGCTTTGTGGAAACTCCGATTTCATGAAAGCGATTACTTCTTCTTTTGTAGCTGTCATTGAGACTCCTTAAATATGTATTCACGTTTATAGGGGTAATCCCCCCATTTTTAATGGAGGTTATCTGTAGAATTTTCGTTGTTTAACTTTTCCAGTTTTTGTATGGGTGTTATCCCACCTATGCCCATGTTAGGGCGTTCATTATTATAAGTCCATAACCA
>Ga0208315_1000505_pt1 | contig 27886 bp, 29 predicted proteins | sample MalvireepMed_215_FD_184239 | JGI IMG/M metagenome (GOLD analysis project Ga0208315, IMG submission 184239) | Marine viral communities from the Global Malaspina Expedition - Malaspina viral metaG DeepMed_215 (SPAdes) (version 2) | ecosystem: Environmental > Aquatic > Marine > Oceanic | place... | reverse complement strand
AGGAGATAAGCCAGACCCAAGTTTCTATCGCGAGTTGTTTAGAGAGAATGGAACGGAGAGAGAAATGATTAGACTGACCGCAGGTTGTTTAGCCTTGCTTCTGTGCAGTGGCTGTGCCATCCACCTTGAGAAAGACGCCTCCGCAGGACTCCGTTGGGGTACTGAGGTAGCCATCTTCCACAACGCACCAGACGATGGTGCTAAGGCGGAGATCGGATTGAACGCCTTTGGTGAACGCAATGCTGAGAAGTACATCGACTCAAAGCTGGCACCAGCAGACCTACCCACGGTAGATGCTGCGGATCTGGATCTGGAGGTGGGGGATGCACCGAGCCCTTTTCTCCCGTAGAGGAGCCATCCTCGTTACCGCTGGTCTTATCGTTGGGAGCATTGGGACTGTTGGGTGTTTCGGACCCGAGTTCCACCTCCACATCGGAGGACAGCCCGTAGAGAAGACAGAAGTCATCGTAGATGATTCGACACCACTTGAGAGATTGCGAGAAATCAATGCTGAGTAAACTGTCTGAAGCTGTAAATGGGAGCAAGACTTCCCTGGGACTGGTAGGTCTTGGTATCGTTGGTATCCTGGCACAGTATGGCCAGATTGACCCCGGCACTGCTGGTGCACTTACCCAGTTTCTGTATGTCTTTACGGGGGTTGGGTTGGCTCACAAGGCTACTAAGTTCACCGAAGCCCTTAGGGAAACCCCCAACGGTAAATGAGTATAATTCAGAATATCCAGGAGATAGTCGTCAACTGTGACGAATGCAACGTCCCGGCTGAGCCACTGTCTGCTTGGTATGAAACAAACAGTCCGCCCGGAGTGGATACTGTACTTCTCCTGCTAAGGGAGATGCAGTGTCCATTCTGCAGCGTGATGATGACCGCCCAATTAACCGTGGAGCTAATGCACGCGATGGGGGAGGATGTCTCAGGCCAGGGCAGCGCGATTGAAGACGATCCAATGGAAGAGGAACCAGAGTTACCTCCCGATGAAGAGGACGACGATTGGTCGGGATCTAACTACTAACAATATATGGCACTTGACCAGAATGACATGCTAGAGCGAGCCCACCTGCCCCGCAGTTATCCTCGGATGACACAGAGCGGGCAGAAGAAGGCTAGACTAGAGACGCTAACTTCTTGGTATGATGCCGACCGCCCAGAGAAGCTGTGCACGGATGTGGAAAACTTCCTAGCAGCTCATTTCCTCTGGGCGGAACACTACATCAAGCCCGATCCTTGGAATACGGGCTTCTACCATTTCGAAGACCCTGTCTGCAAATACGAAATGGTCCGAATGGCAATGTCGGAACCGACAGTACCCACTGAGCCGTCTAAGTCAGTCGTCCACGCTCCACGCCGTCTTGGCAAGACCCAGACCCTGATCCAGGAGATGGTGCCACTGATGGTGATCACTAGGCCCCACACGGAGGTGTTGGTGGCTGAGGCCAACGCTACACGTACTGAAGAAGAGATCAAGAAGATCAAGCTTCAGATCGAGAACAATCAGCAGATCAAAGCTGACTTCGGAGGTGCGGGTGTACTTTATCCGAAATCATCGAAATCCGGCCAGTCATGGCGAGATAACAGACTCGACTTCTTACACTTGCCACGGTGTGCGATCCTGGGCCACAGTATTAGTTCTGCTCAGCGTGGCCGTGGCCCTATATTTGGCATCATTGACGATCCAGAAGGTGACGACGATTCCTTCAGCAAGAAGTGGAGAAAGGAATACTTCCACAAGCTATTCTCAACCTTTGTACCTATGTTCCACCACGGTGGTAAGATCCTATGGATCGGTACTGTAATTCACCGCCAGTCCTGCCTGGCCATGGCCCTTGATGGTCTAGCCCAGGTCGATGATGAGATGGAAGCACGCGACACCCGGTTTGACGACTGGCACAAACGCCGCTTCAAGTATATGGACACTGACGAGAACGGGGTGGACTATGTACAACAGCCGGAGAGGCTATCTCTGGAGGGCTTCGAGAAGAAGAAAGAGACCATGGGCTTGGCAGCTGTTATGGCTGAGCTACAAGGTACGCCGATTAGTCACGGTGATGCAGCATTCAATTTCACGCCGATGAAGCATGGATATATGAGGTGCACAAATGAAGCGGGACTCGAGTATCACCTGGATCTCAAGACTGGCGAAGAAACCGATTGGGACAAGTGGGTTGATGACCTCCTGGTGTGCGGGGCTGCTGACCTTGCAGACGGGACTGGGCCTGACGCTGATCCTGGCGCTGCTGTATTTGCTGGAGCTGACAATGGCGGCACTGTCCACGTACTAGATGCGTGGGAGAAGCGAGCTCACGCTACCGATCTTATCCAGAAGTCATACGTCATGGCTGAGAGGTGGGGTGCAATACGCATGGGCTGGGAGAAGGTGGCGATGCAGACCGTGGTCGTCCGTCTGGCACGAGAGTACGCCGATAAACTTCGACAAGAGGGCAAAGTACCGCCCTTACCCATAGATATTGAGAATAATACAAAGAGCAAGATCAACCGTGTCCTGACCATGATCCCTCTCTTCGAGCAGGGTAGGATTAAGTTCCCCGTAGTCATGAGCACGTTCGTCGATAAGAAGGGCAAGCAGCACACTGCCTCTGTCCTGCCCAACAAGCGGTCACACGACGAGCTACAGCTTCAAGTAGAAGACTTCACGGATGAAGGCACCACGGGCCACGATGATCTTATCGATGCCCTGGAGATGTGTATCCGAGTGATCGGCACGCAGACTCCTCGTGATGCCCCGAAGAGCAACGACCCCAATGATATTGTCATGGAGCAGTGGCAAGAGGCGGGGTTGGAGATGTCAAAGGAGCGTATTCCTATGACTACCTGGACAGATAAGATGTGGCAGGAGCATAACGAAGACGCATCACTAGAAGATGAAGATGGAGAATTCTGGGAGGACTGCGAGTGATACTCGAAGTGATTGCTGCGATGTTTGGCTTTGGACTACTGGCGTTGATCTGGAAATCACTCAACACGGTTCAGTTTATGTATGACCCTCGATCTCAACAGTTGGAGCGACGTCAGTCTCTTCAGATGATCGAGAAGCTTGTGGAGAAGCGGGACAACCCCAGCTCCCCGGAGATGCTACAACAGCACTCTGTTGAGCGTACCATGGAGGTTAGAGAGTCCGCTGCCACTGACCGTGAAGTATCCCGCAACGCCAAACCAGCTGTAGCCCCGTTCGTCCATCCACCTGAATACTCGGATGAGAGCCCATTCCATGATTCCTGATCAGAACCAATCTAGCGTCGCAGACATGGCAGGGCCGGTCCCTACCACTGATAGCGTCTCACAGCTCCCTAAGTCGGAGCGTAGGTCTGCCGACAAGATTGCCCGTTGGGTGACCGAACAGTATCAAGCTGGGCGAGATCTCCGTAAGCCCCATGCTATTGCTTGGATGAAAGTCAAGTCAATAATGCGGGGCATTCACTACTTCCAGGTAAGCAAGAACGGACAGTGGCGACCACTGAAGAAGAAGCGTGGTGAACGACGGGCACAGATCCCTGTCATGAAGCCAATGTTCCGGCATGAGTTGGGGCGATTAAATGCAAACACACTCGGAGTTACCACCGTCCCCACAAGCGGGGGATCTGGTGCTGTTTACAAGGCGGATAGAGCATACAATATCCTCACCCACTGGATCGCTGAGGTTGGCCTTACCGATGTATTCGATAGGGCGAATCAGATCCTGCTATACGAGGGCATGGTGGGACTCTTCCGATACGAAGACAAGCTCCGACAAAACGTCTACGTCAGAGCCCTGCCTTCCAGTGAACTCTTCCCCATCCCCTTCGACGCAAAGAGCGACGATGAACTGGATGGGATTATGCATGTCTCCCTTGTTACCGAGCAGTGGCTTGAGGAGCAAGATGCCCACTATGAAAGAACAACCGGACAAAAGCCCTCCAAGCCCATGGCGGATATGGCTGGGGACCACAATGGATCTTTATCGAGCGATTTTCCGTCCTTCGGTGGTGGATCGGGATCGGGTGGCAAGTTCAGAGGAGCAGTCGCAACCACCGTTTGGATGAAGCCTACCCTGACCACTCCTGGTGGCCAGTACATGTTCTTACTCGACGACAAGATGTACCGTTACCGTGCAGGCACTGATCCACAGACAGGCAAGTCACTGGCTTTGCCTGATGGAAAGCTCCCGATTGAACTCATCAGATACACCGACCAGCCGGATGACTGGTGGGGCTATGGCTTTTGTGAAGACCTGATCGGTCCACAGATGGCCAAGAACCGACAGATGACCAACATCGAGCGTAGCATCGAACAGAACCGTGGCTTCACGATGTTCGACGCAGATGCGATTGACCCCAAGGATGTCCAGAGTGATCACTCCCAGTTCATCCCGTATCGGTCGAACTCGGTTGGATCCAACATCCGCAGTCCTATCTTCAACGTACCCCCAGCGAATGCTGGGCCTGAAGTATCGAACATGCTAAGCGTCACCCAGATCATGGCTGACCAGTCGGTCGGTTACCGGTCGGATGTAATCACGGGTGGTGCTGAAGGCCGCGTAGAAGGTGGTCCCGGCATGACCATGCTGAACAATAACGCACAGTCACCTTTGCTACCGGTCCTTAATCGGACCTTCACGGCATTGCAGCGTCTCTATCCTGCAGTGCTTGACATGCTACCGAACGTCTGGCCTGACAGTAAGACGCTTCGTGTTTCGGGTTCAAATAGTATTGGTAAGGAGCTTGTGGTCCAGAGAGACCAGGTGCCCACTTCCGACGAGGTCATTATCAAGCCCACACCCTTGCTTCCACAGGGTGCACAGTCCCTGACCCAGATCCTGTTCCAGTTGAAACAGTTCCCTGGTGAAGATGGCACGCCGGGAAGCTTGATTAGCAACAAGCAGTTCAAGGAGTCACTACGATCCATGGATTTGCTGCCACCTCAGCTTGAGGAGGAAGACAGTGCTGGTGCTCGCATCGAGGCTCGTATCAACGGGCTAATCGGTGACGGTACCCAACCTGCCATCCGTGCTGCCGACCCGGCAGGACAGGACATAGAGTCTAAGCGGATGGATCTAGAAGACCACCGCCTCTTTGTACAGATGCTACGCAGGATAATGCTGCATGAAGCCTGGGCGTTCTACTCTAACCCAGTCAAGCAGAACCTGCTCAGTGAGTTTACATTCCACAAAGACAGAACACAGGAAGGCGCTGGCCGTCCTGGTGCATTCGATGATGACGTCGAGCAGTTCGACGCTGAAAATATGGAGGGCTTTATTGATGCCGCTGCTGCAGATCTCGCCACCGAAGAAGGTGCGTTCCCCTCGGACTTTGGATTTTAAGGATTAGCGATGTCCGATCTTGACGGGGGGCTCCAGGCTCCTCAACCCGTTGAACCCGCAGCACCCGCACCCGCAGCTGCAGAAGTCCCGACCTTGCCTGAAGGCTCGTCCATCCAGTTTGATGGTCAGACCGTTCCTGTCTCACAGCTCGTGGAGTCGCACCGTGCTCTGCAGGCCCAGCTGGCTAATCAGCCCGCTGCCCCGGCCGTCGACCCGGATCAGATGGAACAGTTCAATACCTTCACTAAGGCAATGAACGGTGACCCAGACGCCAAGCAGGCACTCTGGGATCAGCATCGACCAGTACCCGCAGAGCCAGCGGTTCAGGAAGCACCTGAGATCACGGCACTGAAGGAGCAACTGGAGGCGATGAAGGAAGACGTGGAATACTCCCGTGGGGTATCCGCTCAGATTGAACACAACCGTGCAGAGACAGAACTCGCTGGCATGGTCACTGGTGCCACGGAGACCTTCCCGAACCTTGCCACTCACCCGCGAGGCATGGCTTTGGTGACACAGCGATTGAGTGAGTACAATGCGTTGGCTTCTCAGCGGGGTATTGATCTGTCGACTGCCAACGTACAGGTACGACAGAAAGCATTGGAACAAGCCTTCACCACAGTGGAAGCGGACATCATCGGTGACATCGCTGCCTACGGCGGTACACCGAAGACCATCGCTCCAAAAGGCCAGGAGATTGTTGCAGTCGATGATCAGCCAGGTAATGCTCTGGACGGTGTCCAGCGAGCTAACCTGACTATCGCACCAGACGGCACTATGATCGACCGCCGAACTGGGCAAGCCGTGTTGGGTGCACAGACTGCTGGAGCCGCCATTCCAGGCGAGCGTCTCGCAGGCTTCCCCCAGACGGGTACACCTGTTACACCGGCAGCTGGCCCCGAAGGGCCGCTGACGCCGAAGAACTTGTTCGCGCAAATGCGTGATTCTCAAAGCACTATCTAAGGATTAAACTATGAGTCTCGATACCGCTGCTGTATCCCAACAGGAAGCTTACTATGGTTCCATCACCGATACGAACATGGCAGGTCTGTCAAACTTTGCCGTGGAAGATTTCGAGCCGATGACTGGTACCATCTTGATCGTATTGCCCCCAGTCTCTGACACGACTGATGGGGGGTTGGTTAAGATCGCTTCTCAGATGCAAGACTCTTCAATTGGAAGAGTGGCCGCTGTGCCACAGAATGATCCCAAGTGCCCCGTTAAAGTGGGGGACTGGGTTGTCAGTCGATTCATGGAGGGACATGTAGTCGACTTCGACGGACGAGCAGATCTGCGATTGCTCCATTATTGTGATGGGCCAGAGTCTGATATCGTCGGTAAGTTCCCTCGCTTTGCCGGTGTGTAAAGAAACCTGCCGTTGCCGTAGGACCAAATCCAACAACAACATATAGGATACTCTAATGAGTTTTGGTCAATTTGAAACTTTGCTGCGTGAGTTCATCTCTCCAGCAGTCGTTAACCTCGTCCTTGAGGATGATGATCCAGTATGGTCTCTGATCGACACGTTCGATCCGCTGACCACCGGTGGCCGGACCACGGGCGGAGCCGCAGGCTACGAAGCCCAGTGGAAGGTCAAGGTTCAGGACGGTGGCCGTGTTTCTGGTCAGTCGTTCGCAGGTAACACCCTGTCACAGGTTGGTAAGTCTTCGCACCTGAGTGTCGGTCAGACTATCAGCAACTTGTATCTCGATCCGCAGGATACTCCCCTGCCCGCATGGATCACCATCAAGATGGCTCTCAAGCGTATCATCGGTTCTGTGACTGTCAGTCACGAGCAGATCATGGCTGAGCTGGCCACCAAGCCTATCGACGAAGTCGCCGGTAACCATGTTATGGATGCCGTCAGCCGAGTCCGTAGTCTTGTCACTAACTCCTTCTGGGGCGGGTCCAACACCGTCGCACAGGGTGACAACAAGTCGTCTGCTATCATGGCGACCCTCACCACTGATCCTGGTGACATCGGTAACGGCGACGCAAACCGCCGAACCTATGGGTTGGCAGCTGGTACCTTCGCAAAGTTCAAGAAGGGCGACATGATCGAGGTTGGCTACAACGCCAACCCCGGTACTGACACCTTCCTGACCCAGCGTGCGGGTACTGGTTCCAAGGTCGCGTACGTGGTCGACATCGATCGCGAAGCTCGCACTATCTCCCTGGAGTGCAAGTCTGGCTCAACCATCACCAGCGTCACAATTGGTGACTGTCTCGTGCTTGCTGGCACCTACGTCTTTGATGGCGGTGCTGGCTTCGAGACCGACGAGCTTGCTACTCGCATCCCGCACGGGATTGAATCCTTCTTGGCTAGCTCGGGTACGTTCCCTGGCACTTCCTTGGATATCGCGGATTACTCTGACCTCAAGGCATTCGTGTCTGGTGACGAGACCGCCCTTGACGATCCTACTCCGGAAGCCGTCGCTCTCATCCTTGACAAAATCTCGGATGGTGGGTACGCTCCCCCGGAAGCTCTGTTCGCAGAGCGTAGTCTGTGGACGTTGTACGGCCAGCTCGAACGTGAGTCTGGTGCACAGTACGTCGTTCCCCAGGGTGCTGGCTTCGTCGGTTCTGGTGGCGTGGACGGCCCTGTCGTCCAGCACATGGGTAATCGCTTCCAGCGATTTAGCTCGACACGTATGCGTCCGGGCTCCATGGTCGGTCTCGCACCGTCCACCATCAAGAAGTACATCCCCTTGGGCGATAAGACCGTCCACTGGGTGTACGGTAACGGCCCGCTTGCTGGTACGTCCAGCATCTTCGGTGCAGTCCACAGTTCCACGCAACTGTCCGAGCTCGCTGATGCTCCCTTTAATGTGTATTGTGAGTTCAGTTGCGATAAACCAGGCCGTAACTTTAGACGTGTCGGGTTTAAAACTCAAAGAAATGTTTGACGTTAGTAGTTATTTACCGATGTAACAAGTAGTAGGGAGGGGGGCGTCCGTGTGTGGCGCCCTCCCACCCCTCCTATCTAATGGAGACAAACAATGCTAAGCACCAATAAGATTAACTTTCTGCGTCAGCGTGAGTTGCTGAAGTGGAACACGTTTGATATGCGTGAGTCAACGGACACCATAGGTTCCATGTCTACTGCGACGGTCGTCCCTGCCGAACACGATAATGACGACGTCGGTGGCCTGGACATGGGCTCTGCCAATGACAAGGTCGCCACTCTCATCGCCATCCCCACTCACTGGGATCGTGACCAGCACATCCGCTTCAAGGTTGTGTACATCCCGAATACCACGGGCTCTCCTGACTTCGCAGTCAAGTATACCCCGTTGACGGCCAACACCACGGCCATGTCGGTTGCTTCCTCGGGCACTGCCCTTGACACCGTCATTCCCACGGACACCATCATCGTGGCTGATACCCTCCACAAGACTGAAGAGGGTATCTTGAACGGTGGAACCCTCGGCAATGCTGTCGATTACCTGATGCTCAGCGTGGATATCACCACGGGTATCACGTCCACTCTGTTCGTTGGTCTCGAAGTTGAGTTCACTCCCAAGTATTACAAGGGATACCAGGGCCCAGCCGGTCCTTGGTCAAACGTATAAGGAGTCCGCGATGCTGGACAAGATGCTTACTGCAAAGTGTATGGAACCTAGGCCCGACTGGAATAGAATCGGCCCGCATGTTTCCTCTTGGTTTAAGCGTCGACTTCGGCGTTTCGATAAGACCCTTGTGCTGCAGTTCATTCCGCCAAGCACCCATCCGGCGGCTGACCGTAATTGTATGAATGCGGAGCAGTACCCGGAGGGTGGTTGGCAGATCTGTCGTAAGATGAGAAACGGTTGGCTGCACAAGCTGGCCGTCTTCTCTCTTACAGATCGCTTCGGTCGATTCTGTCAACCGAACCCCGAAACATTTAAGATCCTGGCCTACTGCAGAAAGCAGTGGCGAGAGAAGAACTTTACTGATATGCAGGACAAGATGGAGCGGTCCATGAAGCAGATGCAGGCCGCTGCTGCGTCCCAGACTAAGGACGACCTGATGAATGCCATGTCCGAGTTCCAGAGCTGCATGGGGGACCGGCAATACCACAACCGAGTATTCACGGCTCGTACCATACAGGATAACGCATAATGCCCACATCTTTCCTAACCAAATACTACGCTCAGGTGGACGATAACCTGAACGATATCCCGTCCAGTAAGCGGGTCACCAACGCCAAGAAGTATGAGCTTCTGAACCAGATCGAAGCCACCATCTGGGAGCGTCTGTTGACTATCACTGGTCAGGAGAGCATGCTGGGCTACACTGAGGTTGATATCGTTATCGAGCCGGACAAGGCCGACTACCATCTTCCTGGTAACTTCCGCCAGTTCCTTAAGCTAGAGGAACGTGAAGGTGGAGACCGTAACAAGATCATATCGACCCTGTCGTCTGTATCGTTCTATTCGGGAGATCAGGGCGTGGTCATTAACGGCGGACAACGCGGTATGCGTATCCAGCCAGTACCTACTATGTCTGGCAACAAGACCTTCACCTTGTGTTACATGGCTGGTCCGATCCCGCACTTCTCGGGCGAGGCTACACAGTACACACCTGGGGTTGCCGACACTAGCATCTCGACCTTCTGGGTCAAGACAGCCGACACCGACGCTGGCCCTATCATATACAAAAACAACTTCTACACAGGCTGTCTGCTTCGTGCCTATGACATGTCAGCAACCACCCTGGGCTACGGCCACCCGGACACTAGGCAGGTATTAGCCAACATCCCATTCCTGGATACCGGACCGGAACCAGATGAGTTGTGTTCGATCTTCACTATCAAGGACTGGACCCATGAACCAGCAGCCGACACCGAAGACTTCCAGGTTGAGACTGTACCCGCTCTCCCCGAAGGTCTCGACGCCATATACGCCCTGGACGCTGCCCTCCATATTATGGGGCGTCGTGGCAAAGCCATCCACCGAAGGGAAATGATTGCCGAACGGGCTGAGTTGTGGAATGCCTGCAAGAACTACTTCCTGTCGAACACAGCAGACCGTGGCCCCAGCAGGATTATCCCACTGGACCCTGACGAACCAGACGATGGCTTTGAAGATAACTACGATTGGTCATAAATGAAGAGTCAGCAACGCGGTGACATCTTACTCCACATCCACGATCTGTCGGATCCCAACGTAGAGTTGGATCTGACGTCGGATCCTTGGCGTCTCAAGGAAGGCCAGTGTTCCAACTTGATTGGTCTGGATGTGGTAGACCCTGGCAGGTTCCGCCCGGAGCGGGGACGTCTGTCTGCGGATGAGGTCTCTCCTGACACAAGTGAGGATCTGACTGACGCCTGGGGCTCGTTCGACTTCGCACACATTACAGAACGTAAAACTTACACCCTCCACCCGGATGTTGACGTATTCCTGGCAGGGGGTGATAACGTATCCGATGGAATCTCCGGAGACACCATAACTGTCACGGGTCATGGGATCAACCAGAATGGACCACACACAAACGACTCGGTTGCCATCTGCAAGCCGGCTGCAGCAAAAGGTCAGTATGCGGTTAGCAGTATTACGGCCAATACTATTGTACTGTCCACGACTCCCGGTGGTGCCCCCTCTACACTGACGTCCTGGTACTACTTCAGCCACCGATCCACGATGTTCGTGTGGACTATTGATGGAGATGACTATCTCGTTAAGTCTCCGAATCTGTACGCTACAGATGGTGCCTTCACCAGCAACGATGTAGGCCAGACGGTCTTCTTCGACGACGATGAACGAGCTACGGACGAGCAGAGACGAGAAACCACGGCACTGGCTACCTGCTTCTTATCCAATGATTCTGTAAAGCTGTCAGGCAAGGCTGTGCAGGATTCCGGCTTCACCTACTCCAAAGTCACCATGTTCACGGCCTACGACTCAGATCAACGAGGAATGTGGGTCACCAATGGTCGTATATTCTGGTTGCTGCAAAATGGTACCTGGAACAAGAAGCTGCAACTGGATTCCAGCGTCCCGTATGGCACTCGTTGGAGCATGGCTAAGATCACACAGAACATTACCATGTTCGCCAGCCCGGATTTCCCCGCACGAATCGTCAGGATGTCTGATCCTAATGTCACTACAGACGCTGACTCCAGTTCACTGGCGGGATGCCCGGCACCGAAGAAGCCAACATCCTACGAAGACGCAGACCTGGGATGGGGTAACGAACCCTCGTTCACCGCAGCATCATACATTCAGGCGAACACCGGTGCACTGGACTCTAGCGGTGAATACAAGGTGCAGATACGAGCTGTCAATCTGGATGAGAATCTAGAGTCAGAGTTCGTACAGGTTTACGAGGATCACGAACCCTCGTCGACGACTTCTCTGGCTCACCCGAAACAGACTATCATCTCAACGGATGCTACACACAATGCCCTTAGAGTAGGTATACCGATGAGGGATCGATACTTCGGTCCCCCGGTTAGCCAGAGATGGACTCACCTAGAGGTATGGAGAACCACCAACGCCGGTACTACATACTTTCTCGAGAGTCGTGTAGCTCTTGTCGGTAGTGAATTGGCAGACACAGCCCCCGCAGGCTGGGCAGCTAATGAGAATCTCCACAACAACCGCCCTTCTATCATGGATCCAGACGAGCAAGGACAGAGTGGAGTCGTAGAGATTGATGACGATCTGATCATCGCGTTCCCTCCCAAGGTAGCCAATGATCTTATCTACGGCAAGTTGCCTCCTATCTGTCAGGATGTGGTCTCCCTAGCGGGTACCACGTACTGCTTCGGTAAGGCTAATGCGGGTGCCGTCCGAACGTCTTCCTTGTACGCCTACAACTACAGCGGCAAGAACGGGTCGTCCGATGTCTACACAGATGACTACGAAGACGACACCGCATCATTCCTTCAGTACCGCCACCAATTGGGTGACGAGCTTGTCATCTACGATGGAGGTATGGATGCTGGTGGTGCCGAGGGTGTGGCTGCTGTATATACCATAGATGGAGATCGGGGTAACCCATTCAATAACGTCGACAACATCGTTGCGCTGACTAGTCTCTCCACTAACGAGGCAAATGATAACACCGGTACCGAAACCAATGTAACAGACGGTAGGCTGACTGACGGTCGTCTTGATGACGGATACAGCTCACTTCAGTATAACAATACATGTCTACGGCTGAACTTCGAGACCTTTCCTGAGGATGAGCTGGGCATAGACTCCGTGTTGTATGTTGCGGGTCGGTGTACGGTCTACACTAGCGGCGACGTCACTATCCGAGCGTATCCGTACGGTAACTACTCGTCTGGAATCGTCGATTCGGCACAGGCGGTTTTTTCAGGGGGTTCACCAATTACAGCCACCCATCCGTTCACAGAGGATGCGGTTATCTTCCGTATCCCCTTCAGTGCACAGACGTTCATTGATAACCTGGATAACACGGGTGGCGACTGGGCAGTGCGGTTGTTCCTTGCGTCATCCGACAACAGTAACTGTACCATGGAGATCAACCAAGTCTGGTGGAGCAACGGGCGTCGGGTCGAGATGGAATCGGGAACCTTCCAGTCAGCATTCGGCAACATCGCTGACGATGACCGAAAGCCACGAGCTGTAATACGCCGGGCCTACGATGTCAAATACCCCATCCTGGAATCGGATGAAGAGTTCACTCACAGCCGGCTGGACAAGAATGCCCCAGAGTCCTTCTCGGACCTTAGGACCGTCCTGTCCCGTAACGGAGATACTTACCGCAAGGCAGTACCGGTCGGCAACTATATAGCAGCCGTCATGGATCAGGGCGTACACCTTGTCTGGAACGCGTCTGGGACCGCCTCAGTGGACACAGTGGCCACATACGGTGAAGGTACCCCATGGAGGGACTCTGTCGTCGTAGCGGGCCGTGTGGTCGTCTGGGCGACCCCTCAGGGAGCCAAGGTACTCAAGGTATCCAATGATCCTAATATCGAGGGTGAGCGAGGTGTAATCGCTCCTCTCGGTGGCGACAAGTTCAGGAGCTGGTTCAGTGAAGCCTACGACCTCGGAGAATCAATTGACGCCGGAGCTGATCTCCATAACGGTTGTCTTCGGTTTAGACGAGCACGGACGGTCAGTGGAGCAGGAACGAATTACCAGGTATTGCAGTACTCTTTCAGGACGGATCGTTGGACACTACTCGACGACGACTACGGGTTCAAATACGTTCCTGGCCTCAACGCAGTCTCATCCTATCCCCCAGGACAGCGTCTTTATTCTCTAGGGACACTGGGTAGCCTATTTGAGGTCAACCGGGGTAGTGTGTACAACCATCCCACAGAGGACGTGACCCCGACCTTCGGTGCCAGTTGCTCCGCCGGATCGACCACTACCACGTCTAGTGGAAACTTCAACAGTAGCATGCTGGGTGAGGTGATCAGGTTTACTTCGGCAGGTGTCAATGACGGACTCATTCGGGTCATCACGGCAGCTTCCTCTACCTCAATCACCTGGGCTCCAGCACTAACCACGGCAACCGTGTCTGGCGACAGTGCCCACATCGGTGCAGTACGATTTCAATGCAAGTTCGCTCCGTTCAGAGGGGCAGCTCCGGCAGCACACAAGACTCTGCGTGACGTGAAGGTCATTGCGACAGAGGGCCTAAAGGGTTCGACTTCAAACAGTATCACGGTGAAGGTGTACCGCGATTACGAGTCTGCTTCTCTGGACAGCGACACTGTAACAATCTTCGAGCACGATGCTGCATCGAAAACAAGTCATGACCGCCACTCCGGTGTAGAGTGCTCTGGTACCAGTATGGAACTGGAACTCAAAGTAGACGACGCCCACACAGATTTCGCGATCGAACATCTAGAGGCGACGGTAGAAGAAGAGATGGACGACATCTCAGACGGAGTATCATAATGGGCCTTCCCGCATTACTGGCTGGACTTTTCGGCAGTGGACTAGACTTCTTCGCGCTGCAAGATAGATTGAAAAAGTATGATATAGCTACCGAGGGGCTGGGTAACGAATACGCAGCTGACTCCCAACTAGCTATCGATGACATATATAATCTCATCGGAGCCGGTGGATTCGGGGGTGGTATCGGTGGATACAACCCAGGCCAGGCTGCGTTCGATGCAGCCAATCCTATCCTGGAAGGCATGGATCCTTACAGTGCTGGGTTTGACTTCGACGCGTACGAAAAAGGTGCAGCCGGAAACTTTAACCGGTCACTGGGCTTTCTGGAGGGGGCGAGGAGTGACATTAATAGCTTGATCAACCAAGCTGGCGAAGCCGCTGGTGGCCTGTTCGACGAAGGTCGGGCGGCACTAGAAGGCGGGAAGTTTGATCAGCAGGGTGCCATTGATCGTGTCTTTGAGGGATCCGGTCTGAATGACCTGGGTGCCAGCGTACAAGGCCGAGCCCGTAGGGCTGAGGCTGGACAAGCTGCATCCAAGGCTATCGCCGCCTCTCGTCGAGGTACAGGGGCTGATCCTGCTAATGCTGCGGCTCAGTCTATTGCAGAGAATCAGATCTCGGGCCAGTTCAACACTGCTGGCTTGCAGGCTGAGGCGGCGGACCAAGCTTTCCTCGGTGACATCGCCAAGGCCAAGGGTAGCTTTTCGACGAACCTGGAGGGCAAGGGTGCTGATATCAGTGCCATGCTCGCAGCTAAAGCAGGTGATATGTTCGCCCAAGAGGCTAGCCTGGATACCCAACGTGCACTCTCGCAGGGTGGCCTACTGGCTCAGCTTGGCATTCAAGAAAGTAACCTGTCCGCGCAAGAGACGCAGTTTCTCATCGACGCCTTGGGCATTGATTCCTCACAGGATCTGGCTGCAATGGGCATCGACATCCAGCGTGCAGGTGCCTTGGGCGAACTGGCCGCTGGCGTAGAGAATGACGAGAAGCTACAACGTGATGAGCAGATGGCTGCTATCATGAGAGTACTGGGTATTGAACACGGGTCAGATGAGTTTGAGGCTGCACTGGCCGCAGCCCGACTGGGTACCCCGATGTTTGGATTCGGTAATGCCATGTCTACCGCACAAGAAAACTTTGCAGCATAGGAGCTGACCAATGGGACTTGAATCACTTATTCTACCGGCGATCATGGGCACGGGATCATTCCTGGCCAATCGACAAACTAAGAATACAAACTCACAGGCTATCGGCTCCGCCCTACAGAGTGGCGCTATGATGTACGGTCTCATGCCACCGGGCGAAGATGACGGTAACAAAAACAGCAACCCACTGTCACTGACTCAACTTACCCAGCCAGAGTCAAAGTTCTTCCTGGGCAATATGTTTGGCAAGGGTAAATACTTTAGCGAGCCTGCGACGACACCGGCAAGTCGCGGTGCCCGCCTCTAGGAGATAACAATGCTATTCGCAATACTCGCAGCAGGTCTCTGCTGCATGTTCGCACCACGGTTCATCTTTTCTGTCCCCGCTGCCCTGGCTACCGCAGCAGCCGCTGCTAGTACAGCTGGTGGCGTTGCCGCTGGTGCCGCTGGTGGCGCTGCAGCAGCAGGCGGGCTCGGTGCACTCGGTACAGCCGGTGCCATGGCTGGCGCATCCGCCCTAGGGGGAGCCCTCGCAGGTAGCCCCGAAGAGGAAGAGCAGATGAGACGACGGAAGAGATCAGCGTTCATCGGTGGCCTGCAGCCTCCGCGTGGACCCAACTATATCAACACGTTCGATTACAATGGATAGACCGATTAAACCCACAGTCTTCGCCCGTCCCCTATCCAGGCAGAACCTGGAGCAAGGGGGCTCGGGTATTCCCAAACTGAAGGGCGATACGCGGAAGCCCTGGGAAGGACTGGGGGCTATGGTCAATGGTGCTGTCGGATCAGTAGGTAAACGCTCAAAGAAAGCTCTCTGATGTCTTACTACCCAACCCGATATGCCAGCAGCAGAATAGAGGCTCTCACCGATCCTCTGTTCAAGGATGTACAGAGCCGCCCGGTTGGTGGCCAGCAGCTCAGCGACAAGACCGAAGGTGAGAGCTTTAACCCTCGTCCAGGTCGTCCCAAGAACAAGAAGGACGTGCGGGTGGGTGGTACCAGAGGTATGCAGTACGATCTGTCAGGCATTCCTGAAGCCGTCGAGATTCCAGAGGATCCGCCGGAGCAGCAGGAGACAGATCCTGTTGGGGCGGGTAACGCAGCATGGGCCGCTGGCCCAGCCGAGACTAACTCGGAGTCAGCTAACTTCCTGAACCCCTCCGCTCAGAGGATGTTCCAGAAGAGCTTGAGGGCGGACATGTTCAAGGCATTCTTGCCGTACATGACCCAGGAGCAAGCGACACCGCTGTTCAACCAGATCACTGGCTTCAATGTCCAGCAGGAGCAGAAGCCTGAATTCCTACCGTCCTTCTTAGATAGACTTGGACCGAACCAGAGGAACTATTAATGGCATACACCAATCCATACCGACCCAGCCGGTTGGCTGAGATCAAGGCAGCGAAGCGTGCTGAGAAGGGCGGCAACCAAGGCCCCAACGCTCAGTCTCTGGCTATGTTCATGAACCAGATGCAGACCGTGCAGCTGAACAAAAAACGTCACGAGGTGGATACGCTGCTCGCTGATGCCAAGGTCAAGAGCTTGGAGCAGTCATCCGAGCTCGAGCGCGAGAAGATGGAAATGAGCAAGGCCAACTCCGAGCTCACTCGCAAGATCCAGACAGACAAGCTGAACATGGATGATGATTCTCGCGTCACTGGCTTCATGGACAAGCAGATCACTGAGATCCAGGATAAACTCCAGAAGGATATCGACCGGGAGCTTCCCATCTTCATGCGTAAGAGGATGGAGACGACCGAAGCCCGGCAGGGTACACTCGATGTCATGACTGGCCCTGGTGGCGTGGGTGCCAGGGGAGTCATGAGACGCTGGGATGCTGATGTCGGCGCATGGATGGCCAAGCTGAACAAGTTCGGGTCCAAGGGCTCGGGTATGGAGTCGGTAGCTGCCACCACGGACTATGCGTTCTTGATGCAACAGGCTGCGGCAGTCGACCCTACGACTGGTGCTCCTACTGCTGATGCAGAGCTGGCCAAGACCCTTCTGCCATTTCTTGAGGATAACTTTGGGGTGGCGTCTAGCCCTGAGCAGCATGACCTGAACTGGCGACAGATTGCTGAAGATCAGATGTCAGATATCCTGACTCCCATGAGGGAGCAGCGTGAAGGTCTGGCCATTCAGCTTCGTAATCCCGATGCAGACAACGATGAGATCCTGAAGAGGATCCACATGTCCACCGCTGGCTGGAACCTTACGACCACTGGTCTCCATTCTGCACGAGTACCACAGCGACCACAGCAGTACACAGACACTGGCGAGCTAGCCCCCCAGGGCACCGTAGCGGGAGTAGAAGACCACACCCCGCAGGCTGTGCCTTTCGGGGAACGTGCTTGGAATCGTATCGGTAACGGCTACAGTCATCTCTTCGACTGGAGTAAGGTATGGGAGGCACCCACTGGCCCAGAGTTCGCACTGGAATTCGGAGGTAAAATCCACGATTGGCTGAACCCTCTCAACTACGTCCCTGGTACTGGCTACAGCATCTCGGGTAGCTTGCTGGATCCACGAACGGGTAAACGTTTTGGCCCGAAGCCTCCGGTAAATGTTGGTGCTATTAACCGAGCACTTATTCCCAACACTGGAGGCGGAGTACAGCCCACCAAGGAGCAGGTAGAGATGGCTCTCAAGACAGCACAGATGTACGGCATCGACCCTTCACAGCTGGGTCTTGGGCCAGGCGAAGGACCGGCACTGGATACAGAGACTACTTTGAAAGCACCATCACCGCTCAACCAGCAGCAGGCTCTTCCTACCGCCGGTGGTGGTTGGGGTGGAAATCTTCCCGGACTAGGTGGACAGATCAACCCGGGTGTTTCAGAGCAGGAAGCAGCCTTGCTTCTTGAGATGCAGCGTAGGGGAGTTAACTGATGCCACCTGCATTGATACTTGGCTTACTGGGACGCTTAGGTGGAGGCATGGCCGCTGGCCACCTCCTTCCCAGGATCCTGGCCTCAGTGGGTAGCAAGATCCCTGGCTTTTCAAGACTAGCCGGAAATCCTATTGCCAACTTTGCAGGAAAGGGACTGTCTGGTGCTGCTGGCTTCACGGCTGGCGACTCCATCATGGACAAGATCCTACCTGCTAGCATGGGTGGCGGTACTAACGAAGACAGTTTCGGGACAGCGTTCCTGAAGAATGCACCCGGCTTCATGATGGGCGACGTTGCCCGCTTGGGGCTCGGTAAGCTGGGTGTGGGTGGCACAGGCCAGTTCCTGGGCGATGCAGTCGTATCAGGTCTGGCCATGAACGTCACACACGATCAGTTCAGCACCAATACGAACGACGAAGCCCTGGGTAAGCTACAATCGATGCCAATGGATGTCATGAAGATGGCCGAGCCTGATGGCCCACCTGAAGACTTCGGTGACCAAATGACACAGATGCTGCAGATGCAGGCTGTGCAACAGAGCCAGCAAGGAGCTATATAATGTCATTAGAAGAACTCATGGCTAGCCTCGTCCGTAAGAGAAAGAACCGCCAGAAGCTTAACGGACCAGAGAAGAAGCTACAGGAGTTACTGGATCGACAGGATCTTGCACAGGCCCAACCTGAGCTGAGAGCCCTAGAGCAGGAGATAGTTGACGAGGAAATTCGTCAAGCCGAGGTACTGGACAAGGAGGCTGCGGCAAGGCGGGCAGAGGAAAACCGTATAGCTGATGAGAGAGCTAAAGTCGACGAGAGGCTTCGGCAGATAGGCAGCGCTGACACGGAGATACAGCGACAGACGATCTACCAGCTGATGGAAACCGAGCAGATTTCCCACAGCAAGGCTACACAGATTGATGCTGAGACTCGTGTGTTCCGAGAACAGGCTGCCCTCCTACCCACAGAGGACGGCTTCTCCCACAGAAGCCTGGAGTCTATAGATACGGAGTTAAAGAAGCTCCAGTCCATGGTGGCGGACACGAATCCTATACACACTGAGTTGGCCTCCATCGCCAAAGAAGCCGGGGACAAGCAGGGCGAGGGTTTTAAGAAGGCATTCGAGGCTGCTAAGAAGTCTACGGGGGCTATTACTGTACCCCCGGAAATGGAGATAGAGCTTAAGAAAGCGTACGACCTTGGGCCAGAGAAGTTCAAGGCAGCCATGGACGCAGCCGACCTTCGGTTGCAGGCTATGGGTGCAGCCGACAAGCCTATGGGTTTGGGAGGTGCGTGGAATGCAGCCAAGACGTGGACATTGGACGGAGTTCTGGGCGGCAAGGAGTTCAAGCTAGTCGAAGAACTTCGTAACCTAGAGAAGCCTACCGCCGCAGACGTTAAGAAGATAGCGGGTGCCCGTAGACTTGGTAACATTAAGAGAGGCGGTGCTGCTGGTCTTGGTCTTCTGGGAGCCATGTTACTGATGTCAGGTGGGGGTGAAGCTGAGGAAGCTGGCCCATCTCCACGACAGCAGGCTGCTGCTGAGGAGGCAATGGCCAAGCTGGGACTGATACAATCTAAGACTATGGCCAATCAATCCAGGGCACAGATGAATGAGGCCAACGCAATGCTCAAGATGATGCAGTTGGCACAGCTCGCCCAGGATGGCGGACCAGGAGGGGCAATTTGAGTCTCGGCATGTATGACAGATTTCAAGCGGGCGTTGGCTCGTGGGCGACCGGTGATGTCGACGTCTTGTCAAAGATGTTCGTGTCTCCGGAGTCCATCACAGTTGACGAAGCACGACCCATTGCCGAGAAGCTAGGCTTCAAGGGTGGGTTCCTAAAGTTCATGACCAACATTGCATTCGACCCACTCATGTGGGGAGCCATGCTACTGTCACGCCGATTCCCCACCAAGCAGTGGATGGACGGCACAGTACCTCACCGATTCGTCGGTGCTAACAATGAATTCACCGGGCTGTCGATGGCCTTGCGTCCAGTCGAGTCAATGTTCAGGGGTACGGGAATCGCCCGCCTCAACGCAGTGGCTGCTGTGCGTGCCATGGAAGTCCGCAAGGTCGGGCAGGATATGCTCGATCTGATCCGCAAGCGTCCTAACTGGCAAAATCACGAGAAGCGTATCGTCACCATGATGCTGGAAGGCCAGCGAGTGGATGGCATTACTCCTGAGCTTACCGAGCTCACCCGCCAGCTTCGATCCGGCATGGAAGAGATGTACGGCTTCCTGAGCCAGACCAAGCACGTCACGGGTGGCTTCGACCAGGGTGGCGTGCAGTTCGCACGGTCAGAAGACCTGAAGGGCTTCCGTGCACCCAAGCATCTACGGGACTACCTGCCGCATATACCAGTGCGGGGTAAGGTCAGTCAGTTCGAGATAGACCCAAGGCTTGCACTGGAGAAGATGGGACGTGGTGGAACTGGTCAGCACATAGCAGCTAACCAGCTAGATCACAACATGGTCTGGAAAGATGCCGGTGGTAGGCTCGAGTCTAACTGGCACGAGTACCAACGCTTCATGCGTAAGGTTGGCAACAACGTATTCAACGGTCGCCTGAGACACCGTACTGGCAAGGATCTAAAGCTCATGGATCCGGGGATGGAGGAAGACTTCATCACCGACCTGGACATCATCCTGCAACGGTACACTGACTCAGTAGCTCGCACATACGCCGTCAACGCACCGCTTACCAACCACGAGCGGGCACTGGCAACGATCAGGCGAGAGAGGGCAGACGGTACAATAGAGACTCTGGTACCCACGGCTGGCACGCTGATGGAGAACGTGATCAACCAGGGTATCGAGGCATCAGCCCGCAAGGGCAAGTCCCTCGTCCGGGTGGAGCAGCTACCCAATGGCGGCACACGAGAGGTTATCGACACCTCCAGTATGAACCCTGTCATGTTGAAGGGCTTGCAGAATCAAGTCCGTAACCTGTCTGGTGGCCGCAGCGAAGACAAGATCATCACCTCTGGCCTGATGGACAATATCCGTGCCCAGGTGCAAAGCTCACCCCTGCCTGAGAAGCTCAAGCTTCAGGCCGAGCGGGGAATGACTGCACTAGAGAATGACGGCAACCCACGAAATGTAGCAGACGGTATTGCCAACTACTTCTACTCCACCACCCTGGGACTGAACGTCGGGTCGTCTATCCGAAATATGATCCAGCCCTTCGTCACCACGGCACCGGCCATTGGCTTCGGTTCCACGATGGCAGGGTATCGAGAGTTGAGGGCTGGCATCCCACGAATGGGTAAGGAGTTCAGCCGTGCCATGCGAGAGCTTAGCCAAGAGGCACAGTTCTCAGGTGGCAAGAACACTGGCCGAAAGATACTGCTCGCACAGCAGACGGCATACGAGAAGGCATTCCCAGAGCTAGCTGAGACGGGTATCACCTTCAACCCACGGGCCTTCGAGACCCAGGCAGGTGTCCTGGCCGAACGGGTCACCCGTGGTGAGAGTAAGTACGACGACTTCCAGAAGTTCCTGATGTTACCGTTCACCACTGCTGAAGTCAGCAACCAGGTGGTATCCTTCTACGGTGGCCGCCATGCAGTCAAGAAGATGCATGGACAGGGCTTCAGTGAAGTACCGAAGAACCCAGATGGCACGGAGCTGGCAGGACCAGCGTACGAGAACTGGGTCAACTTCGAGGCAGGTCAGATCGTCCATGGAACACAGTTCAAGCCAGGACCGGGCTCACGCTCAATCCTGCAAGACGCTCTGCCTGCACCGTTACGGATGTTCAGTTCATTCCCAACCAGATTGCTCAACTTCATGTCTGAGTCTACCGTTCGGGGTGCAGCTCTGGACAGCCAGCTACAGACACAGGGAGCCATGGGCAAGATCCTGGGTAGGCGTAACTGGGGTACCCTGGCTCGATCCTACATGTGGGGCCGAGTGGTATCTGAAGGTGCACGACAGGCCATCGGCGTAGACCTGGAGAGTTCAGTAGGGCTCACTGGTCCACTCAACTTGGGTAGCCCGTACAACATCGCTGGTATATTCCCCACCCCGCCCATCGCAGGTGTGGTGGCTAGTGTCGGCAAGGCAGCGTACAACGGTGACGCATCTGAGATGCAACAGCTGAATGTACCCTACCTGGGCGAGGTCCCCATCCCCAAGGCATTGATCCCTGGTGGCGTGGCTATCTCGCAGATGGGCCGGGCAATCAATCAGTACTCTCCAGACATGGCGGGAATGACTGACGAGAATGGCCGGTTGATGAACGAGACCAGCACGATGGAACGAGTCATGGGAGCCTTCGGGCTTCATCCTGACAAGAACCGTAGGTCACGACAGAGTGCTGAGATCATGCGTAACAACGATGGTCGGATCAAAGAGCTGCGCAGACAGATGATTCACGCCATGTCGATGTCGAACGAGGAGGAAGTACAGAGCATACAGTCTACCTACGCGAGTGAGTTCCCCGATCACTTCGTTATGGGCGGACCACTCTCCGTGACTAACCGTGACCTGAACCGCCACACGCAGAACCAGTACAAAACCCAGCTAGGACGTGCATTGGATCAGTCGAGTAAGCTGACCAGGGAAGTGTACGAGCCTGGATTCATGGTGTTTGACCCAGACCTTTTGCTAAATGATTAGGAGCTTCCGTTGAGAAAGCAAACACTAAAGTTCAAAGCAGGACAGCCCATCTGCATCGCCACACTGACGGGCTTGATCAAGATACACCGTGGCAGGAACAACCGTGAGCTTATCTTTGAGATGCCAGATGGACTAAAGGCATTCAAGGGTGAAGAGCGGGCAGTACAGAACACACCGAAGGTATTTAATCTAGGGCAGGCGGACAGCACCTCCGAAGAGGCGTCGGAGCCTGTTACACAAGAGGAGAACGACTAATGGCTATCGGAATCCAAGGCGTCAGCCAATGGCAGACGTGGAGGAAGAACGTAGGGTGGAACGATGATGTCTCCACCTTCATGGACGCGGCTAGTGCCAATCCCAGTGACTTCTGGGATTCGTCTACGCTAAAGTTCAAGACGCCCTACGCGAATCGCATCATCTCGGTGCACCCCTTCACGGGCATCGCGGTTCAGGGCTGGGCTGATGTAACGGGGGATGAAGGATTTACGTTCGACATCTGGGGATGTATGTTCCCCAACCACCAGGGTGGACCTGGGCCCATGCAGAAGATATTTCGACAAACGGGAACTCTAGACAACAGCGAGGGCTGGGCTACAGCAGACTCACCCGCACCTGGGTGGGACTCTGCTGAGTACACTGGCATGGCCATGCCCGCCGGTTCCCTGCATATAGCATCGGAGGGCTCGGCGGTTGCCTTTGGTGGTAACGTTGGCCCTACTGTAGACGAGTCAAACAACTCGGTGCTACTCTTGTCCACGCTAGGATACTCTCACCTGCTGTTGCAGGTTTCTGCCGACTCAGTAGCTTGGGTCAAGGGTGGATTCCTCTGGAAGGGAATCAGTAAGGAAGGTGTCATCTAATGTCTTTCGGTAACCTATATGATATCGCAGCTGACAACGACCGCTTCACCACCCCTATCCATCGACTGGGGACGAACACAGATATCGACATCGCCAGTGGCTTTGAAGACATCTGGGATAAGGGCGGAACGTACAACATCCCTACCGCCGCTCGAATCCACAACATCAAGTCAACGTCCACTAGTGACGATGAGGGTAATGTCGGTGCAGAAAAGGTATACGTCTGTGGTCTAGATGCTGACTACCGCATGCAGACGGAGACGGTGACCATGGACGGTACTACTAACTCGCCGACTATCAACTCCTACGTCTTCATTGATTGTCTTCGGGTGACCCAGTCTAATTCTGGGGCCAATGATGCTACCAACGTCGGTAACATCTCAGCAGTGGCAGTTACTGATTCAGTGACCTCATGCCTAATCTCGGCAGGCAACAACCAGTCTATGATGACTCCCTTGATTGTTCCCGAAGGTAAGGGCGGAATCGTCACTGGGTTCTATGCTATGGAATCGTCCAAGGGCTCAGCTCGTGGAAGTGTCCGTATGACAGTTAGGCCTCTGGGAGAACCAGAGTACACCATGGTTATCGCGGGATGGGGGCCGGGTACTACGGTTGCCCAGTTCGGTCTTCCCTTCAAGGTGCCTGCTAAATCTCTTATCAAGCTGTCGGCTGATACCGATACCGACAACACGCAGATCTCGGCAGGGTACAGCATTATCGCTCTACAGTAGGAGACAACCATGTCAATTATTGAAGGCATCTCCCGATTACTACGCCTGAGGGATGTCTTCGGCGTACCGTCCGATGGCGACGCACCTGTGTGGAATGCAGCCAACAGCCGCTTCCAGTTTGAACCAGCAGGTAGTGGTGGTAGTTCCAACCTGACCAAGTACTTCGATGCGTATGATGCACTCGGAGGTATTGGAGTAACGGTACCCACCACCCTCAATTTAGATACCGTGCGGCAGAACGGCGATGTTACCGTGTACAGCCTCGCGTCAGATGAAGTAACCATATCAGAGTCGGGAACATACATGTTCAATTTCCGGGCAACCATCGGGGCCGATGCCACTGATGACTATGATATTTGGCTAGAACATGATGTCGGTGCGGGCTTCGTGGAAGTACCCGGCACCCACGCAAGAATCACTACACAATAGGAGTTACAAAATGGCTACTGCCAATAGTTTCGTTTTCCACAAGTCCATGGAAAATTTCATGGACGGCGATGCCCCTGACTGGGATACCGCCCCGATCGCGATGGCTCTCCTGGGTGCCGCAAACGACTGCGTCGCTACCCCTGCTGCCCTCCTGCTCACCGATTTGACTCTCGATGAGTCCAACGATGCGTCGTACACGGATAAGGGCGACGACGGTCGAGTCACCCTGTCGACTACCGTTACTGAGACCGGTGGTACTGTGAAGTTCACAGCATCGAACGTCTCGAGCTACACCGCACTGGATCCCGGCCTCGACCTGGAAGGTATCCTGATCTTCCATGCAGCTACCAGTGCCAATGTAATCGACGACGGCTCCAGCGTACCGCTGGTGTGGGTTGAGTTCGCTAGTGCGATTGATCCTGGTGGATCAGACTTCACCATTACCTGGAACGCATCTGGTATCGTCACGATCGCTAATAGCTAGAGGGAAATACAATGGCTGATATCCATATCGTGGAGTCGGTCAGACGCGGGGACAAAGGTGGTAGATCGCTTACGGTGGTCTACCACGTCCCTGCCCCCGCCTCTTATCCCGGCGATCCACTGTTTGAATCCGTAGTCCCCGACCTAAATCCAGGGGACCTCCTTAAGCTACAAGACGGTACCGAGTACGAAGTTGCAGAGATCATCCGCTACAACGTAGCAGATACCGCACTTATCGATGACGCTGTTCTGCAAGAACGATGGCATGATGTCGCAGCTGAATCTACCACTCGTCTACAGGATCGATATAACATCTCCAAGACCCTTGATAGGAGTACACGATAATGGCTACTGTCAAGAAGGTGTGGAACTCTCCCGAAGTCAGTATTGAGAGCGCCTCACTAGGCTCTGCCACAGAAGCATCACCGGAGTACTCTACCGCCGTCGATCTAGAGACAGCGGGGTATGCTGGTTGCCAAATCCAGATAGACCTGACCGCAGATGCGGATCCAGCGGACACAGTCGTGGTTGGGTTCTTTGCGTCGTTAGATGGAACTGTGTGGGACGATAGTCCGTTCTACGCTATTGATATAGGAGACTCCGACCGTATCCTTACCGTGCTTATTACCGATGTCGCTCACTTCAAAGTTGGCTGCTGGCAGAACAATGCCACCGACGTACACAGCATCGACATAGAAAAGATGGAATGGAGATGGGACGCTACATAAATGGGCGTAATCTTTCAAGGTAGGGGTAACCTTTTATCCACGTTCATACGCGAGATCCCGGACTTTCAACGGGGTCTCGTGTCGTTCGTGGACTTCAGTGACTGTGTCCTCGCTTCTTCGGATACGGGCATGGTCTACGACCACGGTACCGGTCTGTACGGACGGGATACCAATGACTCGGCCACCCCGCATGAGATCGAGATAGGACCGTACGGGCAGTGCGCACAGACGGGCCAGTTCACTGACTTCTTCCGATACCCTGATTCTCAGGCTATCAACAATCTATTCCAAGCTGACTTTACCATTTCGGTATTTGCCCAAGCTACCTCCACGGGCCAGAAGCGTAAGTTCTACTACTCGGGTGGCAAGGCTGCTGACTACTGGTTCGGTATTGGTACCAACGGTGCGGGCAGGCTAGAGTTCACGGTAGACGATGGCACAGACAAGAGGTACAACACGTCCAGCCGTAGTGCTATTGATACCTCCCCTGGCCTGTTCTCCGGTCGTCGCATCGAGGGCGAGTACCAGTGTCTCTGGGATGGCGTCCACGACTCCTCCTCCACTACCACCGTAGCCGCCGATTTCAGTCTAGCTGGTGGATCTGGTAACTTATGTGGTGTCGGTAAGAATAACTGGTCCAGCCAGGGCGTCAAAGCCAATTACTACATGACGTGTATGCACTCACGTCCTATGACCGAGCACGAGTTGGCCACGATGGCCGACATCATGTACAACCGTCAGCGGTACGACGTTGTGCAGGAGATCCCGTTCGCCTTCAGTGTCCCGGCCGCTACCGTCAACGTAGACGCCACTGTAGTCACCGTCGAGACTACTAACCATGCACCCACGATCACTGTAGACTTCAACCCGCCAGTTGTGTCGGTTGAGGCTACGACACTCGTTGTCGACGTTGACCTGAACTACAACACCCCCTCCCCGCTCACAGCAGCTGGTTGTGGTATCGACGCCACCGTACTGGACCCAACACAGACGACAGCCGTCACCATGTCTGCGGTCACTACCGACGCTACGGTACTGGCTCCGACTACATCCGTGTCGACGGTTGGCATCCAGCCTGTACCCACTCTGGTTGATGCTGCCAAGGCACACACGTTCAGCTACACGTACGATGTACCCAACGTGGTGGCGGTAGATCTTACCATCCCCACCCAGACTATGACCATTCCTGTCGCCGCTACCCTGGTGACTACGGAAACGACCGTCCACGCGGTCACTCTGGCTACCGCCCTGGAGATGGTGACATCGTCCCTAGATGTGGCCACATTCGACCCAGCCCAGACCACAGCCGTGACCATGTCCCTGGTGGCCTCTGAGGCGTCCATACACGCCCCCACAGTCAACGTAGACGTCGAGGTGGTACCAGAGGTCGTCTCGGTGCTAACGTCGCTCTACGGGCCTGCATTGGCCTTAGAGAGCACACAGGCCCTCACGGCCTTAGAATGCACTATCCCAGTCCCAGCCATTCTGACCACTCCCATTGTGGATGTGGTGACGGTTGGGGCTACCATGCTGGCTGTCACGGATACGGATCTGGAGTACAAGCCGGGCATCCTGGCACTCTATCCAGTAACCCTGGCATCCTCTCAGGCGTTGGATTTCAACCCGACTCCTGTGGCGGTCGAGACGACTATCCACGCACCTACCCCGCAGGTAGGTGGCGAGCTGATTACTATAGCTGTGGATGTGGCTACCCTGGATCCGGCACAGTCGCTGGACTTCAATGCCCCACTCACCACTGTTGAGACCACGGTCTTCGAAGTCAGCACTGTAGTGGTGGCTG